>Ga0265295_1002432_pt1 | contig 29529 bp, 41 predicted proteins | sample Munlansysbiofilm_FD_192503 | JGI IMG/M metagenome (GOLD analysis project Ga0265295, IMG submission 192503) | Leachate microbial communities from a municipal landfill in Southern Ontario, Canada - Methane capture system biofilm | ecosystem: Engineered > Solid waste > Landfill > Unclassified ... | reverse complement strand
TACCAACGAAATAAAAAATTCAACTGAAGAGGGAACTGTTTTAAAATTAAGTGATGGATCTTATGTTGTTAGAGTTGATAATAATCATGACTGGTTTTACGTAAATAATGAAATTGTTAATTTAATAGAAGAATTAAAAGATGACAATGTTACATTGGTAGGTGGTGCAGATAACGAATGTCTTGAAGATGTGTTTGTTGCATTTAAAGCATTTGGGGTTAATGTTAGAATAAATGATAAATATGTTTATAGTGCAAAAACAACAAACAAAGATTCTATACATGAAAGTAAAATTTTAAAATTTAAAGATTTTATTAAAAATATTAAATAAGAATGGTTGAAATATATCCATATAGAGAATTATGTGTAAGAATTAATAATGAACATGAATATTATGAATTAATAGACATGTTAAAAAAAACAAGAAAACCACAATGGTATAATTTAGATGAAATAATTGAAAATTTACCAAATTATATGTTTATTAATTTTAAAGGTTATAATATCGAATTGTGTTATTTAACAGATGATAATATAGATGATAAAGTAGAATTATTAAATGATGTATTATCAGAAGAACATATAGATCCTAATATTTATACTATCGATGATATTAAAATTATTGAAAATATTATTAATACAGGTAAAAAATATATAAAACCAACATACCAACCAAAAAGTAAAAATAAAAGATTATTAGAAAATGTTAATAAATATCCATATAGATTTAAAACAAAAGATGAATTTATAGAAGAATACGGAGAAGATTGGAGAGATTATAGTTGGTCATGTAAATTTACTGATAAAATGGATCAATTATTAGGTCAACCATATCCATATCATATAATCCATATAGATTTTGAAAATAACGACTTACCAAATATAATTTTAGATCAATATTATAATTGTAAAATTGAAAATTGGATGTTAACTGAAAATGAACTTAAAAAACCTTCATACGATCCTAAAATAAATAATAGAATGTTAGAATCTTATTCTACTAGATCCAAAGTCTTAAGTCCAGATATACAAAGACAAATATTTAGTATTGGTAAAATAGTTAAAGTTAGAGAAGACTCACTTGAATATTTTAGTGATGTTAGATATAGTATGGAAAAATATTTAGGTAAAAAAGTTAAAATTACACATGTAGAAACATTATCAAGAGTATATGGTTCACACAATCCATTTATTTACATAAAATCACCATATCATAATGAAGCTGATAGTAAAGATCTAGTTGTAACGGTAGAAAAAGTAGATGATGTTGATGATAATAGTACATGGTATTGGTATTATAGATGTTTTGATTATGAACCAACATATCACCCAAAAGATAAAATTGAAAGAACATTAGAAAACCTAAAGACTAGTTTATTAAAAAGGGGAAAATATAAAGTAATAAGTATACTTATTAATAAATATAGTGAAAAAATTAAGTTCCAAAATATTATAGGTGATTATCTTAAAACAGTAATATCTGATCCGCCTATTTGTTATGTTATATTTACTGAACATATTGGATCATTTAGATCTGATAAAGTTTATACAGCAGGATATAATGGAGATTATATGAAGTATAATTTTTATAGGGATAAAGGACATGAATTAAATTTAAATGAAGATGATATTTCACCAGTTTTTAACATTGATGAATTTGAACAATATTATAATAATATATCAAAACCATCATATAAACCAAAAATAAATAAAAGATTATTAGAAAAATATGATATTAATAAAGTTACAAATATATGTGTTGAACTTAATAATAGAAGAGAAATTAATAAAATAATAGAATTATTAGAAGAATATAATTTTCATATCATAAATGAATTATACAATAATGATCATTTATATCTATTCATAAATTTTATAAATAAAAGTTTATCATATTGTGAATTTTATCAAATGGATTATGATTTTGAAAATAATAGTTGGTTAATGGACGTATGGAAAAAGGTATTAACAATTAATGACATAGATACAATTAAAAAAATTATAACTAATAAAGTACTTTTTTTACCATCTTATGAACCAAAAGAAAAACCAAAAAGATTATTAGAATCTAAATGGTTTAAATTAAATAATTCTATATATTTAAACAAATATAAATATAGATATGTAATATTTAATTTTTATACTATTGAAGAGTTACATTTATTTGAAAATTACATGTTAAGATTTAAAGATATACTATCCGTAGATAATTTTAATTATTTTATAAATCTTGCAGAAGAAAAATTAAATTCAGTATATGATCATGTTTATTTTAGATTTTTTAATAAAAACGGAACATTAGATTTTTTATGGGGAACGGATGATCATAATACCGATATTGATGATTATGAAAAAGATTTCAACATTAAAGATTTAACAGATGGTATATTAGAAAATATAATTAAATATGGATCATCTATAAAATCACCGACATATCAACCTAAAAAAATAAATAGAGAATTATGAAATTAAAAAAGACATCAAAATCAGAGAGATTAATTTATATTGTAATATTTTTATGGGCTTTTATCGGTACATTAGGATTAATATTTGATAGTAGTTTAACAAGTATAGCAGGATATTATGCGTCCTTAACATTATTCATAAGCACATATTTATGGGGGGAACATAAAAGAACATCTACATCAACATCTATAATATCAAAAGGACATACATCATCAAGAGAAATTGTTATATATGTAACTGTTTTATTATGGACTATACTAGGTGTATTTGGGATTATAAAAAATATAGATATAAATACATTAACTGTATATTTTTCATCACTTAGTCCATTTGTTATATCTTACATTATATATAAAACAACAAAAGGAAATGATTTACCAATATTTAAGAATAATACAAATAATACAAATATAGGAATAAAAACCAATAAAGATATTGAAAATATAGAAGATATATAATGAATAAATATTTTTTAAATAATATAAATATTAAAAAAGGAGATAAAATTGTTATTGATTGTAAATACAATCCAGATAATATATTTGAATTTACCATTTATGATCATCTTGAACCAAATTATAAAAATAAAATATTTACAATTTTAAATATATCATCAGATGATTTTGGCGAAACATTAAAAATAGATACAGATACGAATTATCTAGATATTCTATTTAGACATTCGGTATCTAAGGTAAATGATCCAAAACCAGTCGAAATACCAATAATTGGTAAAAATTATATAATAGGTAAAGATATTAGTTACATGCCATATTTAAAAGACAGAGTAGATTTATATAATTTTGAGTTCGAAAATAGTTACAATACTATAAAAGATGTTTATAATAATAGTATATATGATACTACATTTACTATTATTGATTATATATTTGCACCACTAAATGATAATATGTATTATATTATAGAATCTATAAATAAAAATATTAAATTTATTGCACCATCTTGGATATTATATGATTCAAATCCATCATATGAACCAAAAGGCAAAATAATAAGAACATTTGAAAATTTTAAAAATTATTATGAATAAAGAAATAACTGAAATAGTAGTAAAAGTTAATGATATGGATGAATATGATAAATTATATCGTACTATTAAATTAAATTATGATGATTTTCAATATTTAGGAAGAATAGAAAAATATCCAAATTATATATTTATTAATTTTCATTTTTTTAATAGTGTATATTATTCTAATAGAGAAGAAAATTTAAATGATTTGGATGTTATTAATTTTATTAGGACAAGAAGAAATTTTACATACAATAAAATATTTAATATTAATAACATTAATGAAATATTAAATATTCTTAAAAATAAAACAGTAATTCCATCATATACACCTAAAGGTAAAATAATAAGAACATTTGAAAATTTCCTACTTAATCGTAATATCTGAAAATATATTCTTTTCTACAGATATAATCTTATCAAATATCTTTGAATCTAACTCCTCTAATCCATGATGTACCAATACCAAATTTAATCTATTTTCTAATGCAAAATCCTTTAATATGTTAAGTATTAGATTTATATTATCTTTATGTATAGAAGAAAATACCTCATCTAAAAATAAAACATTAATATTTTTAGTTTTTCTAATCATTTCAATATAAGATATTGCAATACATATATTTAACATTCTTATCTCTCCGTTTGATGGTGTTTCGCCATGTATCAATTCACCTTTATCATAAATTTCAGCATCAAAATTATTATTTAAAATAACATTGTATGGGTAATTTATACGTTTTAATATTTTTTTCAAGTAAGAATTAATTGGTGGAACTAAAGATGATATTATAGTTTTTCTTGCACCATCTTCACCTAATATTTTATATAGTTCTTTTAAAGAATTAATATCAGTTTTTAGTTCTTTTATTCTATTTAATTTATCTTTTTTATCCTTTACTAAATTTTGACCCTTATCTTTTAAATCTTGAACAATATTAAATTCTTCATCGTTATAATTATCATATTGGATCTTTAATGATTTAGCATCCGATTTTATATCAATTAATTGTTCATCATAATCGATTCTAGAATCTTCTAAAATTCTAGATTGTTTTATTAATGATTTGTTTTCGTCATTATAATATTGTATTTTTAATTCATTATCTAAAATTTTACTAGTTAATTCTTCATCTTTTATTTTTAGTTCATCTAATAATTTAATATGTTCATCATCTGACAAATCACTATAACAATATGGACATTTACCAGATTCAAATATTTTTATTTTTGATTTTATTTCGGATAATTCTGTTCTTCTTTTAATATTTTCTGAATCTGATACTGTTACATGATTTTTATATTCTTGTATTTTAACTTGAAAATCTGATATTTTATCATCTATCTCTTTTTTACTTTTTTGTATATTATTGTACTTATCTTTTGTTTCTTGTATCTTTTCTTTTAAATCTTCTTTTGATATTTCTTTTTTATTATTACTATTATTTTTAATAATAACCATTAAATCTGTTAATTCTTTATCTATATTTGTTAATTCTATTGTTAATCTTTCGATTTCTTTCTTATTTTGTAACATTATTTCTTTTGTAATAGATTGCATATCATCTATTCTTTCTAAATTAAATAACCTATTTAATAAATTTCTTTTATCTTCTGGTTTTAAATGAATAAAATTTAAAAAATCATTCATGCTCAATGATATAAATGACTTAAATGTTGAATAATTAAATCCTATTAATTTTTCTTTATCTAATACATTTAATAATTTAAATCTTTCTGTATAATTTTGATTGTTAACTTCAACGTGTAGATCAGTTGGTTCTATATTTTTTCTTATTTTTATAATATCATTGTTATTATTTATAAAATCTATTTCTACTTCTAAATTTTTATTTATTCTATTTGGGAATACTCTTAATGGTATTTTTGATGATTCTTTTCCTCTAACCTGATTGAAGAGTGCAATATCGATTGATTCCATAATAGCTGATTTTCCACTACCATTTGTTCCTGTAAGGAGTATTAATCCACCATCATCATCAAAATTAATTTGTTGATATTTATTCCCATACGATTTTACATTTTTAAATTTTATTGTTTTTATAATCATTTAAAACAAATAATTTTTTTATTAATATATTATTAAAAATTAATATTGTTTATTAATGATGAATTTAAATATAAATGAAGTTTATAATGGTGATTGTTTAAATCTTATGAAGTTTATACCAGATAAAAGTATTGATATGATTTTAGCAGATCTGCCTTTTGGAACAACAAACTGCAAGTGGGATTCAATTATCGATTTAAATGAACTATGGATACACTATAAACGATTAATAAAGGATAATGGTGTTATTGTACTATTCGCCCAAACACCCTTCGATAAGGTCTTAGGATGTAGTAATTTGGAATGGTTAAAATATGAATGGATTTGGGAAAAAACACAAGCAACTGGACATTTAAATGCCAAAAAAATGCCAATGCGTGCTCACGAAAATATATTAGTATTCTATAAAAAACAACCACTTTATAATCCCATAAAAACACATGGACATAAACGTAAAGTATCTACTGCTCACCATAAAAGAAATACTAATACAGGTGAAATATATAATAAATGTGATAATTTTAGTGATTATGATAGTACCGAAAGATACCCAAGAAGTGTTCAATTATTTGCAAGTGATAAACAAAAATTAAATTTACATAGCACACAAAAACCTTTAGCACTATGTGAATATTTAATTAAAACATATACAAATGAAGGTGATTTAATTTTAGATAATGTAGCTGGTTCAGGTACAACATTAGTTGCTGCTAAAAATTTAAATAGAAATTTTATCGGAATCGAAAAAGAAGAAAAATTCTACAATATCATATTAGAAAGATTAAAAGGAAATATATAGTAGTATGGGAAAAACTACAAAATTAACAAAAGAAATTGTAATAAAAAGATTTAATGAAATCCATAATAATTTTTATGATTATTCATTATTTGATAATTATATTAATAATCGACAAAAAATTAAAGTTATTTGTCCTATTCATGGTGAGTTTGAACAATGTGTTAAATCACACATATTGGGAAGAGGTTGTCAAAAATGTGGTGTTTTAAAAAATACTAAAAATAAAAATGTTTTTATTGAACAATCTAATAACATACACAACAATTTTTATGATTATTCTCAAATGGGTGATTATATTAATTCATATACAAAAATAAAAATTATTTGTCCAATACACGGTGAATTTAATCAAACACCACATTCACACCTCAAAGGTTACGGTTGTTCAAAATGTAGTGGGTTATATAAAAAATCAAAAAATGATTTTATATCTGAATGTAACATTATTTATAATAATTATTTTGATTATTCTCAAATGGGTGATTATATTAATTCATATACAAAAATAAAAATTATTTGTCCAAAACATGGAGTTTTTAAACAAAAACCTTCTGAACACTTAAAAGGAATTGGTTGTAAAAGATGTAATTATAATAAAGTTTATACTACTGAAGATTTTATAATAAAATCAAATATAATACACAATAATTATTATGATTATACATTAACAAATTATATAAATACTAATACAAAAGTTAAAATAATATGCAAAAAACATGGTATTTTTGAACAAAAACCATTTTTACATTTATTAGGTAAAGGTTGTATTTTATGTAATAGATCAAAGGGCGAAATAAAAATAAAATTATTATTAGATAAACATAATATAATATATGATATAGAAAAGACATTTAATGATTGTAGAAATAAAAATAAATTAAGATTCGATTTTTACTTACCAAAATATAATTTATTAATAGAATATGATGGTTTTCATCACTTTAATGAAATAGATGGATTTGGTGGAAAAGAAAAACTATTATATACACAAAAATTAGACAAAATAAAAAACGAATACTGTTTAAATAACAATATTCGTCTAATTCGTATAAAATACGATGAAGATATAGAAGAAAAACTAAAATCTATTTTGACATTATAAAAAATGAAGTGTTTGGACTTTCACCTACAATTTGTTCAATAACTTTTTCTAACTCTGATTGACCTTGTGAAATAAGATCAGCTGCATTATATTGAAAATTACCAGGCATCGAAAACGATAAACGTCCCAAAGCTTCACCAAGTCTTACTTTACTTAATGATTTAACATATTTTTTAAATAAGTGATTAGCGAATATTTCTTCTTGTTGAATTCTAATATATACTTCTAACATAAAACTACTTCTAATTTCATCAAGAATGTTTAACCTTTTATTTATTTGATTAAAAGAAAATTTAGTATAATTTCTAGCTAATTTATTAATTTCATCACTAAATGAACTTAAAATCTGACGATATGTTGCCAGTTCACCAACATTAGTTACAAAAGATGTTAAATATGGTTGATTTGTTACTCCAAAATTTATTGATAAGTTGGGTGCTTGGATACCTATTCTAAAAAGAGATGGATTATTAATTTCTACTATTCTAGTTACATTTTCTACTTCTTCTGGAAGTGTAATATATCCCATAGCTGTATATTCTTCACTATTAATAAAACTTTTATCTAGTCTATAAAATGATTTTATAACTGCAAACTGATATTTCTTATAGAACCATTCTAGTGCTTCTTCTTTAACAATTCTTAATATTTCTAAATCAGGTAAAACTTTTGGCATTAAACCGCTAAAAGTAAGATCTCCTTGAACATAATCTACTAATTGTTCAATTGTCATTCTTTCGTTATTTAATTGATATATGTCATTACCTGCATCAAAATTTTGTTGTGCCATGTCATTGGCATTTTGATAATTTCTAAATGGTTTATCTCTTCTAGCCATAAAATAGTTTATTTTTTAGTATATATTAAAAATTAAATGTCATAAAATAGAAGACTAAATACGAATATTTAATATATAAATAAAAAATTATAAGAGTGAGGATTAGATTATTTATAAACGGTTCAATGATTAAAAGATATAAATCTTTAGGTTATAATATAGATGGTAAGGGATATTATGATATAGATATAAATGATTTACCTGATAATAGTCATATTAAAATTGATGTTATATGTGATTATTGTGGTAGTAATAATAATATAAAATACTATAATTATATTTTAAATAAAAAAAATAATAATGGTAATTATTATTGCAATAAATGTAAAATAGATAGAATAACTAATACAAATTTAGATAAGTATGGGGTTAAATCTACATTATTGGTAGATGAATTCAAATTAAAAAGGGATAAAACAATGATGGATAAATATGGAACGACTGTACCATTAAAAAATGAAAAAATATTGAAAAAATTTAAAGAAACAAATATTGAAAAATATGGACATGACTGTTCATTATTAAATAAAGATATTAAAGTTAAAACTAAAAATAATTTATTAGAAAAATTTGGAGTTGAACATTATAGTAAAACAGATGAATTTAAAGAAAAAGTTAAAAATAAATGTTTAAAAAAATATGGAGTTGAACATTATAGTAAGACACAAGAATTTATTAATAAAATTAATAAATTAACAATAGATAGAAATTTAAAAAATAAAAATTTAAATATAATAAAAATTGATAATAATAATTATCATCTAAAATGTGATATTAATGATCATAATTATATAATCGATAAAGAATTATTAAAAAATAGAATAAAATATAATACCATATTATGTACTATATGTAATCCAATTAATTCTTTTTCTAAGTCAGGTAAAGAAATAAAATTATTTAATTTTATAAAAGAAAACTATAGTGGTGAAATAATAGAAAATACTAAAGAAATTATAAAACCATACGAATTAGATATTTACTTACCTAATTTAAAATTAGCATTTGAATTTAATGGGTTATACTGGCATAACGAGTTAAATAAACCAAATAACTATCATAAAATAAAAACTGATTTATGTATAGAAAAAAACATACAGTTGATACATATATGGGAAGATGACTGGGATAATAAACAAGAAATAATTAAATCTATTATTATAAATAAATTAAATAAGACACCAAACAAAATTTACGCTAGAAAATGTAGAACTAAAGAGATTAATGATAATAATTTAATAAGAGAATTTTTAAATAAAAATCACATACAAGGATTTGTTGGTTCAAAAATTAAAATTGGATTATTTTATAATAATGAATTAGTTAGTTTAATGACTTTTGGCAATTTAAGAAAGAATATGAACTCTAAATCAGATTCAATGTATCAATATGAGATGTTAAGATTTTGTAATAAATTAAACACAAACGTTATTGGGGGTGCTAGTAAATTATTTAAATATTTTATAAATAATTATAAACCAGAAAAAATTATAAGTTATGCTGATAGAAGTTATAGTAGTGGTAGTTTATATAAAAAATTAGAATTTAAATTTAATAGTATAACAGATATTAATTATTATTATGTTATTGATAATAAAAGATATTATAGATTTAATTTCAGAAAAAATATTTTAATAAAAGAAGGATTTAATAAGAATAAGACAGAACATGAAATAATGTTAGAAAGAAAAATATATAGAATTTATAATTCTGGAAATTTAAAATTTATTTTTAATATATAGAATAAAAATACTTATTATAATTATGATAAATATAAATAGATATAATGATTTCATATTTGATATGATAATAGAGAAAGTGAAATCAAAAGAATTAAACTTAGTATTATCAACAAGATTAATGAATTTATTAGATAAAATAAAATACCATAAAATTGCACTACACTTAATTAAAGAACACGGTATGCCAGATGGTAATTTTAAAATAACTATGTTAGATATCGATGATAAAGAAGATAATTTTGATAAATTTATAATAGTACAATCTAATAAAGCATATGATTTATCAAATAAATTATTAAAAGATATAAACTTTAAAGAAGAAGATTATGATATACCATTTATCAATAAATATTTATTATCTATGAGTGATCTTAATATTGAAGCAATTTTTAATAAAGTTAGAACACCAATGACAATAGGTAGGGTTATTAATAGGTTATTTCCTAATATGTTTAGTAATGCTGGTGATCCAAATGAAAGTATAGAATCATTTGTTGATGCAGTTAAAGGTGAAAGAACTAAAGAATTAGGATATTTAAAATTAGTCGAAGGTGAAGATATTAAAAAATACTATAGTGAAATGTATTATGATAGTAATGCCGGTGGATCACTCGGTAGTTCATGTATGAGATACAGTAAATGTGGAAAATTTATAGATTTTTATGTGAAGAATAAGGATAAAGTTAAATTATTAGTTTTAATGTCTGATGATGAAAAAGATAAAATAGTAGGAAGAGCATTAGTATGGAATGTTAGTGTAGTTAATAATGACGGTACTGAAACCATTGAAGAAAGAGTATTTATGGATAGAATTTACACAATTTATAGATCAGATGAACAAAAATTTAAATTATATGCAAAAAAACAAGGTTGGTTACACAAAGAACATCAAGATATGTATGGTCATACATATATAATCGATACTAAAACAGATAAATCAGATAAGAAAAATTTAATAGTTAAAAATATAAAAACACACTATTCATATCCTTACATAGACACATTGAAATATATAGATTTTATTAATGGTGTACTAAGTAATAATGAAGACGTAATTGATATTGATGCTGAATTAAATTCAACTAATGGTGGATATACTGATGATAATGGTAATGTATATATGTATAGTGAAAATCAAGGTGAAATTGTTCACGAAGATGATTATAATGATGGTAGAATATGGTGTGATTATGAAGGTGAATATGCAGATGAGGATGAAGCATATTGGTCAGATTATTTAAATAGTTATGTAACTCAATATTACATGGATAATTATATGGTATATAGCGAGACAATGAATGATCATATACCAGATAATGATTCTATTTATATCGATGAAATAAATGACTATGTTACTACTGATTATGCAGATAAAAATTTTTATTATTGTGAAATGAATGATACTTGGTATACCAATAGTAATGATATTATTGATTCAGATGAACAAGGATGGATACCAAAAGATGAAAGTGTTTTAGTTTATTTGGATATGGAAGGTAAAAAAACTGATTATAGATTCCAAGATGGATCATATATAACATATTATAATGGTGAAGAATTTTACGAAAATAAATTAAGAGATAATTTTGTTCAAGTAATAGTAGATATTAAAAATAATATTAAGAAAAATTTCAAAAAAGAAGAAGATAAAGATAAATATTTCTTATTTAAAGGTAAATATTATCATAGAAAATTTAAAGATGAAATGACAGGACAATTAAGAATATGGGATGATAAAGATTTATATAATGAAAAAAAGGGAGTTTAAAAACTCCCTTTAATTTTTACTTATCTGATTTATAGTCGTCCATTAAATTACTAGTATCCATTGATTTAGTTGTTCTATAATTAGATGTTGCATAACTAATTCCTTTATAAGCATCTTCTAATCCAGAGCTAGAATTTGCAAAAGAATATGAATTTCCTTTAGATATACCCATTGTTTGGGCAGTTAAAGATGCTTCTTCGTTTGCTGCCAAAAATATAAATTCCCAATTAAAATCATTTCTCATTTCGGTTATAATATCCTTTATTTGTTCTCTTTTAAATTTAGAACTTTTATTCTCATAACCATCCGTTAAAATTATACACAATGTTTTTTCTGGTCTTTGTTCTAATGGTAAACTACCTAAAATTTCAATTTCATTTTCGATACTTTTTCCAATTGAATCATATAAAGCTGTCATGCCACCAGGTTGATAATTATTTTTATTTAAATAATCACAATTTTTAATATCTTTATTTTCATATAATATTCTATATGAATCACTAAAAAGTACAGTTGTAACCAATGCATTACCTTCAACTCTTTTTTGTTCTTCTAAGAATTCATTAAAACCATTTATTGCTACATCTATCATACTATTCATAGAACCTGATCTATCAACTATATTTATTATTTTTACATATTTTTCCATTGTATTATTTATTATTTTTTATAGTTTATTGCCACATTTTGGACAATACGACCAAGAACTATTTCTTAATCTATAACCACATTTTGTGCAATATTCTCTAACATCTGTTTTAACATAGGTATTTTTTTCGCTAAATGGTCTTAAATAATAACTAACATTATAAAAAGGTGTAATTTCAAATTGAATTTGAATATTTTCAAATAATTGTTCAGATTGTTCTCCTTTCTCTACTCTACCAGTTTCTTTTATAGATTTAGTTTTTTCGTTAGTAAACTCTAAATTTTGATAATAAGATACAGAAGAATCATTAATAATATTGTTACTATCTGCAATATTTAAACACGTATTCGCACTGGAATTTGTTAAATTAAAAGTACCTGATGTAGTTATAATACCATTATATGGTGTTCCATATGGTATATTTGTAGTATATGTATAATATACTGGTGGAATATAAGTATATTCTTTATAGAATTTAATTTCTACTAACCCATTATTTGCAACTGCGTTTTTTGCAGCAGTGTTATTATCATCATACTTATAGGTTTCAAAAACCATTTTTTTCTGATCATCAATAAACCTATCAATGATAGTATCTTCACCTGGATTTAAAACCAGATAGTGAGATGATGATTTACCATTAAAACAAATTTGGACTCCTATCTTTTCTCTTAATGGGTTAAATAGACGAATTTGAAATTCATCACCATTATTTAAAAAAATATTATTACTTTGGTAAATTTTTAGTTCATCTAATGAACCAGATCGGGGATTTTTTGCTAGGATAATAGCCGAAGGCATACTATCCGACATTCGGTAGTGTGTCATAGTGTAATTTTTATTTTTTGTTTGTGAGTTGCTAATTTTTTTCTTGCTTTTCAACAAGTTAAAGCCAAAAACTGACTCAAAACTAACAAAACCAAAATTTACTACACTATTATATATTAAATTTTAAAGTTCAAGTTTTTAAATTTCGATATATTTTCTAACTAAAAATAATAATTCTTTACAATTTATAGGTTTAGTTATAAAATCATTACAACCTGATTCTATAGCTCTATTTTTATCAATATCAAATGCACATGCAGTTTGTACTATTATAGGAATATTAAAACCTCTTTTTCTAATACATTTTATAACATCTAATCCATTCATATTAGGTAATTTAATATCCATTAATATTATATCAATATCATTATTATTAATAATAAATTGAACAGCATCTTCACCATTATTAACTCTACTTATTCTAATATTTCTTTTAAGTAAAAGTTCTTTTAAATAAAGAAAACTATATAATTCATCTTCTACTATTAATACATGCTGTTCTTTTTTCATTTTTTTTTATTTCATAGTTTTCTTAATTTTTGATAATTTTAAAGATCTTAGTATATAATCATTATCACAATTTAAGCATAATTTTCTTTTTCCTACAATATATAATTCATGATAACATTTTTTACAACTTTGATAAGGTTTTGTTTTTTTAATAAAAAAACCAGAATCAATTTTAAAATATTTAATATTTCTAAATGGTGATAATTTACTTGTTTTTTTATCACTGTCATAATTACCATCATCTAAATAAGATTCATTTGAATTATAAAATTCTATATGTTCTTTAATGTTATTTGATAAGTCATCTGGTAATTGACCACATGCATAACTTTCAACATCCCATTGTATATTATTACAGGTTGCAACATGTATGTAATTATCATCTAAATTAGTTATAAATGTATCATAATTAGTAGAATTAAACATTATATTACAATCATCATCTATATTATTTAATGAATCTTTAAACATTTTAAATTTATTAATAAACCAATCATCTTCATCATAATCAGATTTATATGTTTCTATATAATCATCTACCATGCTAAGAGCAACAGTTTTATTATTAGGAAATATATTTTTTCTAATAATAAAACTACTTGAACTACTATTGCTTACAAATCCACTTCTAATTTTCATATTCTAACTTGGTCTTATTCCAAAAATTAATTCTATTTTATCATAAGGAATATTAAATTTATCTGATAATTTCTGAGATATATCAAAAATTTTATCTATCGGTAATCTATCCCAACTTGTAAAATCTTCATCATCAACTAATTTAACACCTATAACTTCATTATATTCAGATTCGGTATAAATTGTAGATATTTCATATCCATCAATAGTTAAACCATCATATTTTTCATAATTATCTACACTATCCACATTGGAACCAATTATAATAAAACTACTTGAACTACTATTGCTTACAAATCCACTTCTAATTTTCATCCTTATTGTTATTATTTTTTGTGTTTTTAATAATTTCAACACATTTATTTATTGTATCATCTGTAAGAACAGATTTAACATCATCTATTATTTTTTGCATATCTTCTGGTAAAGGGATATCAATATCAGCTTTACCAGATATAATATCTTTTAAATTTTTTATCTTATTATTAAGTTCCTCTATGGAGTTTTTATTGTCCATTACTATTTAATTGTTTTTTAATTTCCTTTAATATATTATCACATACTAGATATTTTTCTTTATTTAAAAAGTTTACATATTCGTATAATAATTTTCTTATTTTCTTATCAGGTGCTAATCTTTCAATTTCATCTATTATTTTTAATGATTGTATAGTATTAATTGATATACCTAATGAATCAGTATCATCATCTATTTTTATCTTACTTTTTATTTCATTTAATTCTTTTATTTTATTAATTATTTCTTTAATTGTCATTTACTTAATTCAATTATTTTTTTCTTTAAATCATTACACTTTATATAATTTTCATTTTGTAAAGATTCTACAAATTTAAAATATAAATATCTAATTTCTTGATTTGGTTCAATTTTTATAAAATCATTTAATAATTTTAATACTTTTGTATTACTTTTAGATAAAAAATCAGTTTCCGAAATAAATATTTCAGGATCATTTATTTCCATAACATTTTTAGAATTAGATATTCTATTTTCAATTATATCTTTTAAAAATAAAATTTCTTCTACTATTTTAATAATTTTATTATCCATAATTATATATTTAATATTGCCATTTAATTATATCCTTTGGTATTTTTAAAAATTTTGTTAGGAATTCATGCATATCAAAATTATCCATAATAGTACTACCCATTATATAATAATCATCATCACTTATACCCCATGCATCATCATAATCAATACAACCAAAATCATAATATACATAATGTTTATTTGCTAATTCAATATGATTTTTAATAGCAAAAATTTCATAATCACCTAATTTATCTTTAGGGATTACAAAACTACTTGAACTACTATTACTTACAAAACCATTTCTTACTTTCATAACTTAATATTTTTAATTTATATATTTAATACAAAATAATGTTTATTTATATATTAGTCCAAATTTAATTTTATAATTATTAACGACTGTTACATTATTATTTTTAATAATATATGAATTTAATTCTAAAATATAACATTTATCACTATAAATGTAATTTTCTAATTCTTTATATTTTGATGGCACTTTATCTAAACAACTAATTAAATCATCAAAAATTGTATCTTCATTATCACCGTTATATACATATAAAATATACTGGTGATATACTTTATCATCATTATATTTTAAATCAATTTGTTTTTCAATATTTTTAAATTTACTTATGTTTTTAAATGTCGACTTACTCATACATATTTTTCTAAATTTTTCCTTATTTTCTTTTTTCTATCGGATATTTCTTTATCTGTTAATCCACCATTTTCAACTATTTGTTTTCTATTAATTCTATTTTGATAATATTTATTATCATCGTAAAAATTAAATCTATTGTCTATAATATTTTTATCATGTTCATAATACTTATTATCAATTTTATTAAAATATCTAATAAGTAAAATTAAACCAGATATAACTACAAAAAACATTAATATACCATATGAATCGTCATTTGAATTTTCATACATAAATGTAATTGAAATAACTATAAATGTTAATAAAAATAAATCTATTAATATTTTTTTAAAATACTTAAATAATTTGGATTTAAATATTTTATCAAAAAATGGAATAATATAAGCGACTAATATATATTCTAACTCAAACAAAATATCTATAAGTAAACACGCTACCCATATCATTTTATCTGATATTTTATTTAATATTCTCATGTAATATGTTTAATATACAAAGTTAATTATAAAATTAATAAAAACAAATTATATTATAAAAAAATTAATATTTTTATTATCAATATTTTTTATTTTATTTATTTTTATTTTTCTTATTTCTGTATTAATATCAATACTAAAAACATCAATTTCATTATTTTTACTAATATTAACAACAATTTCACCTTCATCTAAAAAAGCGATATATTTATCTATTTCTTTTATGGATTTTAGTTCTTGTAGATAAGATCTCAACAATGATAGAATCATGTTTGTATCTATATCTTGCATATTATCTTTTAAATAATTAGACAAGTTATTATGAATTCTATCTTTTATATCGAATATATTATTAAATATCATTCTATTTTACCTTTTTTAATATTCTATCTATTTGAATTGCTCTTTTTTCTTCTTTTGTTAAAAGACAATTTTCATATTGGATATTATCATATATAAATTTAACAATCAATTTATCCATAGAACTTTTAGATAATAAATTTGTAATTTCTTTAAAAATAACCCCTTTTAGATATATCTTATAAAGATTACGGTTTATAATGATATCAATTTTAGTTTTATTTTTAATAAAATCCAAAATTATTTCAAGTGGTTCTATTTGTTTAGTATGATACTTACCATGTTCAAATATCATCACATCATCATCAATATCATGAAATTTTAAATCTGTTTTTAATAGTTCGTCATTAATATAAAACTTTACATTTTGTTTTAATGAACGTAATGGGTTTTTATCATTTTTAATATTCGTTGATTTCCAATCATTAGCATATCCTTCAAGAATTCTTATAATTTCATCATTATCCATATTTTCCATAAATTTTATATTATAAATTTTAAAGTAAGTTTATACAAAAGCAAAGATACAAATTTAATATATAATAACAAAATAAAATTTAAAATAATGATACCAAAATTCTCAAAGTTAGATAAGTTACCAAAAGAAAATAAAAGTGAATCATCTATAGTATATGATGGATATATTAAAGTAGTACAATATAAAGATTATGAATTTACAAAGGAATCCGATATGGTTATTATATTACCATATTTAAGAGATGAAGGTTATGTTCTATTAAGACATGAACCAATACCAACTTATCAATATTATTATAGAAATTTAGATGATTATAAAAATATTACACATTTTTTAACTTGTATATCTGGTACGATAGAGAAAGGAGAAAAAATAGAAAATACAGTAAGAAGAGAATTATATGAAGAAGCTGGTATAGTATTATCTAGTATGTACCAAATTGATTTTGATAAACATTTATTCGTTAGTAAAGGAAATAGCACGAAATATCATATATGTCTATTAGAATTAAGGTATAATGATTTTAAATTAACTAAGGCACCAGGTGATGGAACTGAATCAGAAAAACAATCAAAAACTGTTAAAATCAGTTTAGGTGATTTAGATAATTTAAGAACACATGATTTAATAACAGATTATCTAATAACTAAATTTAAACTAGAATATAATTTAAAATAATGAAATTTTTAAATAGATACACTAAATATAACGAATCAATAAAACATCTTTTAAAACCAAAAAGTGATGAATTATTGAGAAAAGAATTAGAAAAGATAAGAGGGATTGATAGAGTTGATAAAGCTTTAAGTTTAGGATTAAAGCATTTATTAACAGAAGAAGATATATTAAGAGATATTGAATATTTAAATGATTGGAAAAAATTTAAATTGGCATGTAAACATAATTTACTGTGGTTAGTTAAACATTTATTAAAAAATGATAAAGATGGTAATATATACGTTATAAAATTAGGTTATAGTATAGCAATAAGATCAAATAGTAAAGAAGTATATACATTTTTAGATAAATACATCAAATCAGAAATGGATGATAGAAATAAAATGTTAAATGAATCCATAACTCATTTCTTAAAACCCAAAAATCAAGATGATATTATAAATAACATAAATAATTTAGAAGATGGTAAAAAGTGGGCATATATTATAAAATATGATTTAAAAAATATGTTTTCATCAGATGAATTAAATAAATATCGTTTAAATTTTAAAAAATATATAGATGATAGTCTTAATAAAATATATGATAAAATTTATGATAGATTAAATGATGAAATAGGTGATAGATTATATTATCGTCATAATGTAAAATCATTACTCGCTGATTTTTATAATAGTATAATAAGTTATTTGGTATTTTATGATAATAGTGATAAATTCATTAATTTAATAATTGATCATGTTATTAAGCAAATAAAACGTTCAAAAACACATAACGAATCAATAAGACATCTTTTAAAACCTAAAAATGAAGAGGATGTTTTAAAAGAACTAGAAAAATTATCTGATTCTGATAAAATTATAAAAATAATTAAATATAATCTACCACATGAACTTTTACCTGATAATCTAACTGTTCAAGGTTCTTTAGACTGTTCTAATAATCAACTAACTAAACTACCTGATAATCTAACTGTTAAAGGTAATTTATACTGTTCTGGTAATCAACTAACTAAACTACCTGATAATCTAACTGTTAAAGGTGGTTTATACTGTTCTTATAATCAACTAACTAAACTACCTGATAATCTAACTGTTAATGGTGATTTATACTGTTCTAATAATCAACTATCAAGAAATACTAAAAAACCAAAAGGTGTTAAAGGTGAATTGTATTTATAAAATAATATTAAAACATGAAATATTTAAAATCATATAATGAATCAATATCACATCTATTAAAACCTAAAAAAGAAGAAGATATTAAAGATTTAATTAATAATATAAATGATCCTTATAGTAAATTATATACAATTTTCTCAAATGGTATTGAAGACTTTTTTGAAGAAAAAGAAATTATAAATATATTTAATCAACTAGATTCATATGGTAAAACTGCTCTTCTTTTAGATAGTGAAGGAGATGATGATTTAATATTACCAGATTATTTAATAAAAAAATTATATAAATGAAATATTTATTAACATATAAACTATTTGAAAATAAGGAAGAAACAACCCCCCAACAACTTAAAAAAAGATGGGATAAGAAAAGAAATGCAATAAAAGAACTACAAAAAAATATACTATCTCTTAGACACAAAGTTAGTAGAGACATGGATTCTGATGATGAAAAAACTAAAATTATAGCCACAATTATTAGAATAATAGATAAAACAGGCGAAAGAGTTGGTAATGAACAATCTAAAGAACAAGGACATCATGGTATTACAAATTTAATGAAAAAACATATTAGTGTTAATGGTAATAATATTACATTAAAATATACTGGTAAATCAGGTATGAAACATGATGTGACTATTAATGATGGTAAAGTTGCTACTAATTTAAAAAAATTATTAAAACAAAAAAATAATGAATTATTTATAACATCTAATGGATTAAATATTAGGGCACATCATGTTAATGATTACTTATCTAATTTTAATATTACTGCAAAAGATTTAAGAGGTTATAAATGTAATAAATTAATGACAGAAAAATTAAGAAATATTAAAAAACCTGAATCATTACCAGAAATAAAAAAGATTTTTAATCAAGTTTTAAGGGATGTTGCTGAAACTATTGGGCATACTCCTGGTATTTTAAGAAAAAATTATTTACTACCTGAAATAGAAGAAGATTTTTATAATGGTAAAAAAGTACAAAAAATATAATGAAATATTTAAAATCATATAACGAATCTATAAGACATCTTTTAAAACCTAAGAGTAGAGAACAGATCGAAAAAGGATTAGAAGGACTAGATCAATTTGAAAGAATTCAAACAATACTTAAAAAACAATTATATTCAACTGAAGAAATTCAAAAAATTATAGATTCTTTATCCGATGATGATGTAAAAAAACTTATAAAAAATTATTATATAAATACATATTTAAGAAATTATATATCAGATGAGAGATTAAAAAGAATATATTCTACAATTACAGAAATTTATAATATGGTTAAAAATTCTCCTTTTTGGAATATGAAAAATTTAAGAGATTATCAAGCATTAGAGTATGCTAAATTTTCAAGAATAATACCTTTATCATATCGTTTAGATAGTTCTGAATTTGATATTATATTTTCTAATGGATTTCAATATGTAAAAATATCTGTAAGACAAACTATAGATAGTAGTATGGATATCTATTATACTAGATATATGAAAAGAATAGACAATCAAGAATTTACAGATATAAATGACTTTTTTAATAAAATATCAGAAAGTAAATATTTTCCAGAACCATTAAAGAAATATTTTACTATTGATATTGTTAATAGAGAAAAAGAAAAGACATTTTATAAAGATAAACACAAATTATTATTTAGAGATAGAAAAAGATTATTATCAAGTGATCCTATTGATGAAAATGTTAAAACTCCCCATCAATATTTAGATAACCCTATTAGTATTAATGAGTTTTTAACTAAAATTGGATACGATAAAAACAGAAAAGTAAATATAATTGAATGGTGGAATAAAAATAGAAAAGATATGAAAATATATTATTTCCATTTTAATACAATAGAAAATATCGCAGCAGGATGTATAGGAGTTAATGAGGTTGCTATAAACGAATCTTTAGGTACAATAATACCTGATAAAATTTTATTATTTTTATTATTACATGAATCAAAACATTCAGATCAACACGTTAATAGTAAATTCGATGAAAAATATTTTAAAACTGTTTTGAATGAAGATAAAGATAATTTTTTAAAATATTATAAAAAATTAGAAAAAGAAGCAAATGATTATGCATTTGGTGTTATGGGAGAACTAAATTTTGATTTTTCAATTTATGAAAAAAGATGGTTAAGACAAAATGAAGATGCGGGAGAAATGGTGTATAGAATGATGTTAGATGATATAAAGAGAACTAAATCAAACAGTTTTGTTGAATTAATTAGAAAACAAATTGATTTATAATTAATTAACCAACAATATAACTCATTTTTCCAATTTTAGGATTTCCGTCATCTCCAATGTAACTATACAATATGTGAATTTTCTTCAATTCGTGTTTTCTTTCTTCATCACCTGTTGATTCATTAAGAACGTAGTCCACACCATATTCAAAATCAACAGCTGGTTTTTCTTGTAATATAGTAGATAATCCTTCTTCTATTTGATTAACATCAACATCATTTAAATCATCGAAACTTGATATAAAATCATTAATTTGTTGGGTTCTTAATTGTACAATTTCGTTCATTTTTATAATTTATTTTTTAATTATATATAAATTATTTACTGTTTCTTATTTAGTTTCTTTAATTCTTGTAAAATTTCTGATAAAACAGCATAAAATGCTCCTAAAAGTATTGACACAGTTACTCTAACATTACCTTCTAAAATACCACCTAACATGTAATATATAGCAAATAGTGCTATGGCGTATACAATAAAAAATGTAATTAATTCTTTCATGGTATTTAATTTTTTATATATACTAAAAAACATAAAAATAGTTTAAAAGTAATTTTAAAATTTAATATATAAATAAAAAATAAATCATAAAAGATATGAAAAAGTTCTCAAGTTTAAATGAAAGTAATAGAATAGAAAATACACCATTAACAAAAGATGATTTAATTAAGAATATAATAGATGAAAGTTTATCTATATCTAATGGTGAAATCTTAGGAAAAGATAATTTAATTAATATTATTAATAAGGTCATTAAAATAAATGAATGCAAAACTGCCATTAAGACATTAGAAAATGTTAAGATATTATCAAGACATTCTTTTAGTTTTCAAGCAATAAATGAAGCCATTGAAAATGAAAAAAGAAATATGAACTTTATTATAACAGAAAAAGTTGTTAAAATAGAAGAAACACAAGAAAATGTTGAACTTATTAATGAGTCAAAGAAATGCGAAGATTGTGATGATGTAGAAAATGAAGAATGTGAAGATAATGAAGGTGAAGATTGTAAAGATGGTAAAGAAAAAGTAACTAAAAAAGATAAACCAGAAGAAGAGGATGATACAGAGGTTGTTGAAAAAGTGGGAAATGACGTTCATATACCTGATTATAATAATGGTTCAATGAAAGATATTTTAGAATTATCATCATTAATGGAAAAAATTAAAAATTCAGTTAATGAAGAACACCATTTAGTATCTAAAAACGAAAGAATTAAATTTATAATGGAACATATTAATAAAAGAGGTGTTAAAACAGTAATTATGAATTTTATTAAAAATCACCCAATTTATATTGATACTAACAATATAGAAGAAACATTAAATAAATTAAACGATAAACAAATCGAAGATATTTATTTAAAAGTTGAAGAAGTTCCATCAGTAATTAAAGTATTGGATGTACCTATTAAAGAACATCATCTAGATTCAAGAGAAGATAGAATTAATTTTATAATTGATGCATTAGATAACCCTAAAGTAAAAGGTAAGATAATAGAATACATATCAAAAATTCCTAGTTATGTTAAGACATCAGATATTGATTTAACAATTCATGAACTTACTGACGCAGAAGTTGAAGAATTGTATTTATTAATAGAGGAAGAAATTTATCCAGTTTAAATAAAAAACCCTCAAAATTTTGAGGGTTTTTTATTTTTTAAAATCTTGTAAATTCATAGCGATATTAAAATTCTTATATTTAGAATCTTCTGTTATATCTTTAATAAACCATTCTTCTGGTATAAGAGTATCAACATCTATTTCTGATTCTCCTTCATATTCACATACGATTAAGTCTATATCACTATAAATATCTAATTCTAATATTTTTGAATTGTCTTTTGAATGTGGTATTTTATATCTAGTTTTATTTATTATTTTATTACCACATAATTGTATAGATATATCAAATTCGTCTTTTGATATTTTATAACAAATTTCATTTCTTATCTTTGTTCCACTGTCTTTTAAGATTAAATAATATTCAATATTATTGTCAATTTCTTCTGATCTAACTCTTACCTCAAGTAAGTCATAGTTACTACTAAGATATCCTTGTATAATTTTTACACTTGGATATTTAGTAATATCTGGTATTAAACTTCTATTTACTAAAAACTTTCTTTCTATTTCCTTTTTATACATATAATTATATTAATTTTCTGGTAAAACTATCCATAAAATTATATATACTAAACTAAAAGGAAAAGTTGTAAATAAAGTACCAAAAATAAATATCAATCTCCATATGGACACATCTACATTTGTATAATCACCTAAACCTGAACATACACCACCAATCATAGAATTTTTTTCATCTAATTTGAATTTTGCCATAATTTTAAATTTTTACAAAGATAATAAAATTATTTAAAATATGATATTATTTCATTTATTATTTTTTTGTGAGCTTTACCATCACCATAAATATTAATATTAAAATTTGGATTAATTTCTATTATATCATTATATCCTTTTATGATTCTTTCCTTATCACACCCAACAAGTATATTATAATTTAAATCTACCAATTCTACCCATTCGGTATTATTTCTTAATACTAAACATTTTTTATTAAAGAAAAATGATTCTTTCTGTAATCCACCACTATCTGTTATTACTAAATCACAATTCTTTAATAAATATATCATTTCTAAATAATTAACTGGTTCAGTAATTATCACATTATTCGGAATATTTATTTTATTAATTATATTTTTTAATCTTGGGTGTAGTGGTATAATAATTTGATTATCTATATTTTTAAATGCACCAAAAATAGATTTAATATTTTCTATATTTGAATTCTCTTCTCTATGGATTGTAGCAATAATAAAATTATTTTTTAAATTTATATTTGGTTTCATATATTTATCAGAATAATAAATAGCAGAATCTAACATAATATCACCACATATAACAATTTTATTTATATCAACACCTTCATTTAATAGATTTTGTTTTGATATTTCATTAGGACAAAATAGTATATCTGATATTCTGTCAGTTAGAATTCTATTTATTTCTTCTGGCATCTTCATATCAAATGATCTCAATCCTGACTCAATGTGAACTAATTTTATATTTAATTTTTTTGCGGCTAAAGCACCTGCCAATGTTGAATTTGTATCACCATATACTATAACAACATCAGGTTTTTCTATTATTAATTTTTCTTCTATTTGTTCTAACATTCTACCTGTCATCGCACCATGTGGTAATGAACTTATATTTAGATTATATTTAGGTTTTGGTATATTTAATTGATTAAAAAATACTTCAGACATATTATAATCATAATGTTGACCAGTATGGATAATAATTTCTTCTATATTTGGGTAATTATTTATTATATAATTACTTAATATAGAAGATTTTATAAATTGTGGCCTAGCTCCTATTATTGTTATTATTTTCATATTATTTTTATGATATTATTTCATTAATTTAGATGGACAACCAACATATATTCCATTTTTGTTAATATTTCTTACTACTCCAGAATTCATTCCTATAACAACATCATTACAAATACTTACTTTTTCACGTATCGATGAATTGGTTCCAATATAAACATTATTACCAATATTACAATCACCAGACACAATTGAACCAGGCATCGCACTAAAAAAATCACCAATTGTAGTATCATGTCCTATATGATTGCTTCTATTTAATAAACAATGATTACCTAATTTTTAATTTTTTGTTTTGTAATTTCTAACCCAATAAAATTTTTAAGAACTGGTAATTTTTCTAATAAATCAATATCGATATTTTGAAAAATATGATTTTTTTTAAGAAAAAAATCATCTCTATGAGATATCATATTATAACCATCTACATCTACTCCATCTTCATGTAAATCATATGTTCTATATTTTTTAATTTTATCTATTTTGGATAAAGTTGTATATAAGTATGAATCCACTATTCTTTTTTTATTATTATCTGGTAATTTTTTCATTAATTTTGTAGACCAAGCCATATTTAATCTACAATTATGTGTATAACTACTACTTGGATCAAATAATATCGTTTTATTAAATTTATATGAATAAAAATATCCTTTTTGTTCATCATAATAATTAAATCCTTCTTCAAATGATTTACAAGTTTTTTCTATTCTTTGACTATGTGGATAACAATCACCAGCTTGTAAAATATAACATTCTGTAACGGATGAATTATTAGCTATAATTTTCCATTTTTGTCCAAGTGGTATCCATTTATCTAATTTAATATATTTAATATTAACACAATTAGATTGTTTAAGTCTATCTTCATATTCCATCAGTTTATCATACCCTAAACAATTATCATTTTGTTCTTCACAAACAATTAATTCCCATTTATATGATGTTTTTTGATTACATAATCCTTCTAATGATAGTTTTGATATTCCCCCCATATTATATAAAGGCATTGCTACAGTTGCAAATATTTTCATAACATTATAATTTTTATTTATATATTAATTCCGTAATCTCCTAAATTAATATTATCGTCTAATTTACCTGTTATTTTATTTAATAAATTATATTCATGTATAACTTGCATAGCACATAAATTATCACATTTTTCACCTTTTAGGTAGTTACCAATCTTATTATGTTCTATTCTTAATACAAAATAATCCATTTTTTCTTTTATAACTTCGTAGGTAGAAACAAAAGGTGATATCATATTATTATATTTATCTGATTTATAACATTTATCATTTAAAGTATCATAAGATATTAAATTTTTAATATCAATATATTTATCATGTTCATCTATTATTATATTTTTTTGTATATTTTCCACAAAATCAAATTTTAATGAATCATCTCTATCTAACCTAGTTATTATTACCGAATCATATTCTTTTATAATATTATTTAAAATTTCACCAAAATCTTTATTCTTAACAATTATTTCATTATTTAAAATATTACCAACAAAATTAACACTATCATCTATTCTTGATATTAATGTAAAATTTTGATTAACTTGATTCTTTAAAGATGGTCTGCAATATTTATCCATTAAAAAAATTGAATTATTTAACCATTCTTCCCATGATAATCCTGTTTTATCATATCTACCCTTCAATGCTAATTTTGTAATTATTAAATGTTTAAATTTCATTTTTTTAAATTTTTAAATTTTATTTTATTATCGTTCCTTCTTTTATTATAATTTGTATATAAATATTCTTGTGATAATTTAGGTGGTGGTAATTTTGGAGCATCATAACCTGGATTATTCCTATCCATCTGTTCACTATAAAAAGGAATTGTACCATATTGTTTATTTCTTTTTAAATTAGACAATAGGGATTTTTTACAGAACGGGTTTGCAATATAACCCATTTTAATACCTGGTGGAGTAAAAAATCCTCCAACTATATCAAACAATTCCCTATTAATAATTGATCCAGCTAATCCAGTAGTTTTCACATAATATACATCATCACCTATTATTTTACAATTTAAACTATGTGGTTTAATATTATATGGATAGTTCCAAAAAGAAGATATACCACAATCATCAAATCTTTTTATTAAATTTATTGCAGCATCATCCCATCCTCTATGAAAATACATATCATCACATGACATAACAAACCATTCAGAATCAGTAGACCTTATAACTTTATTAAAAGAATTCGCAGTTCCTATATTTTCATCATTTATTATAACTTCATCAATCTTACCATTTTTCTTCATATCTAATAACCATTCATTAGTACCATCAGTTGAACAATCAGATAATACAAATAACCTATAATTAATCTTAGTTGATGCTAAAATTGACCATATACACAATTTTAAATATTCTAATCTATTATATGTTACTACACAAATATCAATATTTTTTATATCTTCCACTTATATTAATTTATTTTTATAACTAATATTATCACCATGTATAACCCATTTAGTATATCCTTCTGATAATGTTATTACCTTTTTAACTAATTGATACATATTATTATGTCTTTTACTATGTATATTATTAATTACATTTTTTTGACATAATGTTAGATGCATAGAAGTTCTTCTATTAGTATATTTTGATAATGATGTTTCTTTTTTTGTTTTATAATCAATTTTAATGGGTTGTGATTGAATTAAAAAAGAATCACATTTATCAATATTTTCTAAATAAATTTCTTGTATTTTATCCACATAATCAATAGACATCCAATCATCGATATCGTGTCTTGTTTGTATATTTATATTATTTTCTTTAGCGTATTTTTCAAATGCATTATTATTTTTAAATGATAAAAAATTAAAATCTAACTCATTCTTAATATATTCTATATCTTCGTCATTTATTATTAACCCCCAAACAAAATTTTTATTTGTTTGTGTTTTTAAAGATGGTATTAAAATATCTTTAGTTATTACTAAATATTTTTTTAATAATTCTTTATCATCAAATTTCATTCGAGATATTATTATATGTTTCATATTTTATATATTAAATTTCAATTACTTTTTCATATATTTGAAAACTATCCAATTTAAATTTTTTCCTATTATATATTATTTTTTTTATTTTATTTCTATATTCACTATTATGCCCATATTTCTTAATCCTCGTTAAACTATTAACATGTAATCTTCTTAACGATGTTGGTTTTTTATTAATATAAAGTTTAATATTATTTGATTTTAATCTATTATTTAGGTCTGTATCCGCACCACATCTCCAATTATCATATCCATTTATACTAAAAAATTCATTTTTATTAAAAAATATTAAACCATCTGGTGAATATGTCATTTGTATTTTATTTTTATCTGGATGATTAAAATTACTACAAGTTGTTTTTATAAACATACCGATTGTCATGAATTTAATATTTGATTCTATATGATCATTTTTCATTATATCATCAGCACCAAATATACAAATTATATCATATTTTGATTTTGATATTAATGTATTAAAAACTAGATATGGACCATTATTTTCTTCAAACCAAAATAATCTTAAATTCTTATATCTATTTTTAATTTCTAATACTTTATTTTTGGTTTCTTCACACCCATCAAATCCCAATAATATTTCATAATCGTTAAAATCTTTAAAATATGTTTGTTTTTCTATTGAATCTAAACATTCTTCTATAAATTCATGGGCTTTATATGCAGATATCACTATACTTATCGCTTTTTTATTCATTAATTAATATTATTTTTTCATCATATATATAGGAAGATGACCATATTTATTTATAAATTTTTGTATGCCACCATTTGTATATTTTCTGGAAGTTTCTATATCTAAATTTTTTAAAGATTTTCCTCCATTATTTTCATGATAAACAACTGAATTTTTTATTAATGCATGTTTTATATTATAATGCCTTAAAGACATTCCATAATCATCATCACAACACCAAAAATCAAAATTTTCATCCAAATCACCTATAATATCATATATCTTTCTTCGCTGAAAAATACACCAACCATTCATATGAGTTCTTGTTTCATAACCATATGCAATATTACCTGACGATTGCAAATTCTTATTTGTATTAGGTTCATATGGACAAGCACTTAATAAATCTTTATCTTTTTCCATTTCTAATATTATATTACTTGCCCAATTTTTAGTAAATCTTAAATCATTATTACACAATACTACATATTCTGAATTTCCTAATTTTCTACCAATGTTCATAAACTTATGATAACCAAATGATTCATTCATATATTTTATATGTACATTATCATTAAATTTATATTCAACATCTAAATTACTTTCCAATAAGAAAACATTGAAATTTATATGTTTTTCTGTTTTAAATAAATTTTTAATACAAAAAACAGTCATATTTTTTAAATATTCTGTTTTTGCCCATGATAGTATAATAATATCAACTTCTTTCATTTTTATATTTTATCGTCTTTTTTTCCAAAACCACCC
>Ga0265295_1002431_pt1 | contig 29530 bp, 27 predicted proteins | sample Munlansysbiofilm_FD_192503 | JGI IMG/M metagenome (GOLD analysis project Ga0265295, IMG submission 192503) | Leachate microbial communities from a municipal landfill in Southern Ontario, Canada - Methane capture system biofilm | ecosystem: Engineered > Solid waste > Landfill > Unclassified ... | reverse complement strand
GAAAACTTATTAAACTCATACATTAATAATCAAAATGATAAATTTTCAATTTTAGAAAGTATTATAAATTTTCACAAAAATTATATTAAGGAAAGTTTTAAAAATAATTCAAAAAATACCCTGACTTTAATTCAAGTACTTTTTAATTCTTTAGAAAAGTTAATTTCTCAAAAGCCCGAAAAAGATTATGATATTTTATATGATGAAATTGTTAGTTACGGAGAATTAATGAGTTCAATAATATTTAGCGAATATTTAAAAATAAAAGGACTGAACAACACTTTGATTGATGCAAGGGAAATAATAATTACAAATTCTAATCACCGAGATGCAAAACTTATTTGGCCTGAAGCTCAAAAAAGGATAAATAAATTAAATAAAAATTCGGATAAAATATTCATTACCCAAGGTTTTATAGGAGCAAACCAAGATAATATAAGCACAAGTTTAGGTCGCGAAGGTTCTGACTATACGGCTTCTGCTTTAGCTTATTTACTAAATGCAGAAAGTGTTACAATATGGAAAGACGTACCGGGGATAATGAATGCAGACCCAAATTGTTTTGATTTTGCTGAAAAACTTGACGAACTATCATATTACGAAGCTATTGAACTTGCCTTTTATGGAGCCAAAGTTATACACCCAAAAACAATTAAACCTTTAGAAAATAAAAACATTCCACTTTATGTAAAATCTTTTATAAATCCACAAAATGAAGGAACTATAATTAAAAATCTTAATTATAAATTAGATTTAATTCCTGTTTTTATTTTAAAGCAAAATCAAATCTTAATATCAATTTCGCCCAAAGATTTCTCTTTTATTGTTGAAGAAAATATGAGTAAAATTTTTGGTTTATTCGCAAAATATAAAACTAAATTGAATATATCTCAAAACTCTGCACTTAGCTTTTCGGCTTCTATAGATGATAATAATAGGAATTTTGAAAAACTTATTGAAGAACTGCAAGAGGAATTTTTCGTGAAATATAATTCAGGTTTAGAATTAATTACAATAAGATATTACACAGAAGAATCTATTAACAAAATGACTAAAAATAGAAAAATTTTAATTGAACAAAGAAGTAGAAAAACTGCAAGATTCTTGGTTAAAATGCGTTAAAACAACAGTTTTTTATTTTTAATATTTGAATAAATGAATATAATTTCAATTTTATTAATATCAATTGGACTCTCAATGGACAGTCTTGCAGTTTCTATTGCAACAGCTTGCTCATATAAAAACAAAACACATTTTATTAATTTAAGATTTTCTTTTACCTTAGCTTTTATTCAAGCCGTTTGCATTATTGCAGGTTGGGCAACAGGTTCAGAGCTAAGCAAAAAATTTCAACAATACGACCATTGGATTGTTTTTATTTTATTGGCAATTATTGGTGGTAAAATGTTGTATGATGGAATAATAAAAACTGAAGAAAAAGGCAATGCAGAAATAAATATGGATAACTTTTTTGTTGTAACAGGTCTTGGTATAGCAACAAGCATTGACGCAGCTATAGTTGGCGTAAGTTTACCATTTGTAGGAATTAATATTTGGCAAACTGCACTTATAATTTTCATCATAACATTTAGCCTTTCATATTTAGGGCTAGTTAGTGGTGATATTTTAAGGAAAAAACTTAGAAAATTGCCAATAGAAATAATTGGTGGATTTTTTTTAATAGGAATTGGAGTGAAAGTACTAATAGAACATCTAGTAAATGGGTGTTAATTAAAAAAATAAAATTATGGAAGAGAATAAAGCAAAAAATAAAAGTCAAAAATATTTAAACTTTTTAAAATCTTGTTTACCTCCTATTTATTTTGAAATAATGGATAAAGAAGATTATGTAACTCATTATAAACTAATAAAAAGAACTATAGCTCCTGAAGGTAAAGACAAGTTTTTTCATATGAGAGGGGATATTGAGGAATTTTATTCACATAGTTTTAGTTACGACAAATTAAAATCTACTTTATTAAAAGAGTCTGCTGAAGTTAGTGGAAATGTAGCTATTTATAGAATTTTCCCAAATGAAAAAGAAGATTTTATTTTATCATCTACTTATAAAAGTATTATTTTTTCGCCGAGGTTTAAAGAATTTGTAATTCCTTCAAGAGAAACAATTAAACAAACTTTTTTTGATGAAAAAGAAAAACTAATAAAAGACATTGAAGTTAGCTTAGAAACTAAAACAAAACAAGTTATAGTTCAATGTATGAATATTTCTTTTAATACTTTATTGTCAAATCTTTTTGAGACATTAGAAAAACAAGAAATAAAATATAATTTTATCTCTATAATTCAGATTACAAAGCCTTTAAATAAAAACAACAAATATTATAAAATAGAAATTCACCTTGAAAAAAGGCTTTTAAAGGCAGATTTTATTTCTTTAAAAGAAGATTTCGAAAGATATATTCAAACTTCAATTCAAGCATTAAGCATTTTTGATATGATTGGACCTTCAATGGTTGGACCATCAAGTTCACACACTGCCGGGGCAAATAGAATTGGACAAATAAGTAGAAATATAATATTAGCAATTATTGAAAGAGGCGAAAAAATTAAAGATATTGAACTTAAACTTTATTCTTCGTTTAGAGATACCGGAATTGGACATAAAACACCGTCTGCATTAGGTGGGGGATTATATGGTTTTGCGACTGATCATCCTGAAATGATACAACATGGTGAACCAGAATTTTTAAAAGAAAAAGGCATAAAGTTTGGCTCACAAACAGCAAAATTCAAAGGTTTTATTAAGGCAAGTCCTTCAGAAGATTTAAAATTTCTTTCCCAAAGAAATAATAATATTGCAGAAATTATTTTTTCAACAGACAAACAAAACTATTCTATCACAGGTTTTTCTATAGGTGCAGGAAATGTAGAAATAAGGTTTTTTAACGGACATGAGCTTAATACCCCAATTGACGGAAAAACTGATTTAAGATTAAAAGCTAACGAAATAATAAATTCTAAAGACAGTAAGTACCCAATTATTAAAAAAATTTACAGTCAACAAAGCGAAAGCGAAAAGCCAAGACTTGATTTTAATACTTTTGAAGAACTAGAGGAATATTTAGAAAAAACAGGAAAAAGTATTATTGATGTAATTTGTGAAACTGAATTTGCTTTACAAGGCTCTCAAAAAGAAGATGTTTATTCCAAAATGCAGGAATATTGGGAAATTATGAAAGATTCGGTTTACACAGGAATTTCAACATCAGAACAATCTTTATTAAAACTTAGTGGTGGCGATTCTAAAAAAATAGTTTCTTTTTTACCCCAATCAAACTTATTTAATAATGTTTACGGCAAGGCCGCCGCTTATGCTACGGCAGTAAATGAGATTAATGCAAAAAGTGGTGTAATTATAGCCTGTCCAACTGCCGGAAGTTGTGGAATTTTACCCGGCGTTTTAACAGCATGGATGGAAGATAATCCTAATTCGGAAAGGAAAATATTAGAATCCTTAATGGTAGCCGGTTTTTTTGGCATGATACTATTTACAGATGTTTCTACAGCAGGAGCTGATTATGGTTGTCAAGCCGAAATTGGTGCTGCTGCGGCAATGGCGGCTTCGGCAATAGCATATTTAGAGAATGGAAGCCATGCTCAAATGATTCAGGCTTTTACTATTGCAATAAAAAACTCTTTAGGATTAATTTGCGATCCGGTTGCAGGTTTAGTTGAAGTGCCTTGCGTAAAAAGAAACGGAATTTATTCATCATTAGCACTTTCTGCAGCACTAATGGCTTTAAGTGGAGTTCAATCTTTTATCTCACCTGACGAAGTTATGCTAACAATGAGAGAAGTGGGAGAAAGACTACATATAGACTATAAAGAAACAGGAAGAGGTGGCTTAGCAAGAACAAGAGATGGAAAAGAAGTAGAAAAAAGATTTGCTCAAGAAGTAAAAAAATTCTTCGATTAAAAACTAATGATTGCTTAAGAACTTATTGTTTTTACAACATAAGCTAAGCATATGGAAATTTTGCATTAAGATTATTCTTCATAAGCTTATCAGTTCATTAATAAAATAAATGAAATTTAAATCTGATGCTATTGATATTTTTTGTATAATTGTAAAAACCAACATTATTAAACCTTAAAAGCTATAAATTATGAAAATTAACATATTAACACTACTAATTATTTTTAGTTTTATAAATATTGGGGTATTTGCTCAGTTTGGTGGTGGTTCAGGAACAGAGCAAGACCCTTATCGTCTTTATACAAGCGCTGATATTTATGAATTGGCTGATAGTTTAGACTTATCAAATACTTTTACAGGTAGGTATTTTAGATTAATGAATAATATAGAAGAGCCTATAAATAGACTAGGTGTTCAATTTTTTGATGGTAGTTTCAATGGTGGAGGACACAGTATTAATATAGACTTAGAGGGGCCAATTCATTGCGTATTTAGCGGTATAGGTATAAATGGCATTTTAGATTCTTTAAAAATTATAGGAAATACAGACTATTTTTTGTCATTAGTTTGTGGCAATTCTGGAATAATACGTAACTGTACTTGTGATATTACCGTTATGAATCCTTATCTTACTAGTTGTTTATATCCAATATGTAATATTAATGCTGAAACAGGCTTAGTTGAATCTTGTGTAAATCTTACCAATTTTATTAATGAAGATATTGAGCAAGAAGAGTTGGCCCTTATCTGTGGAGCAGGAATTTGCTATATGAATTATGGGACTATTAGAAAATGTATAAATAAAGGAAATACTCGCATTAGACATGGAGATTTTGCTGGTTTAGTTCGTGAAAATTGGGGACTTGTTGAATCATGTATTAATGTGGGAAATATAATTGTTACAGATTCAACCATATACCCTTACCAATTTTCTGGTGGTATTGTTGGTTCGGCGTTCCCATATTCAATAGTTAGAAATTGTATAAATACTGGAAATATGGTTATTTTTTCAACAACTGTTAGTGGAGGGATTGTTGGAGACATGTTTTATAATGCACACTATTCTTTTGTTGAAAATTGTTTGAATCTAGGAGAAATATACGGATATGTAGATGAATCTTATGAAGCAAGTGGAGGCGGAATAGTTGGTTTGTATAGTAGTGGCTTGCTCGTAGATTCTATAGAATATGGTGTATGTAATAATGTAAAAAACTGCTTAAATATTAGTAATAACGGGGGTGGCAATATAATTGCAGATACCAGCATAATATCAGCTCTATGTCTGTCAAATAACTACTACGACAAACAAATGGGAATTAATAAAGGTCTTATAAGCGAAGACCACATTGGCATTGCCGAAGGAAAACTTACGACACAATTAATTGGTACAAGTCCCGAATTACAGGCAATGCTAGGTGATGGTTGGTCGTATGCTGAGGGTCGTTATCCCATTCCCTTAGGTTTGGAAAACGACAGCATGGCTTTATTAGCGGCTACACCAATTTACTTGCCTTACGAAGACCAAGATAATTACAATACAGTGGATAGTGTAACTTGTCATTTTACTCTTGGTACAGAAAATAATGTGGAATGGACTAGTAACCCTTCACAAATTGAGCTAATACAAAGCGAAAATGAACTTAAAGGAGTTTTGCAAACCACGGGTTTTGCAAATTTATCCGCATATTTAGATGGATTTACAAAAAATATTTTGCTAAATATAAAATCTATTTGCCAACCCGATTACAAAAAAGAAGAAATCCAAAAAACTCAAATAACAGCTTATCCAAACCCAACAAAAGATATTCTTTATTTTAACCAAGCATCAGCTTATGAAATTTATGATTTGCAAGGCAAACTAGTTATGAAAAGCAATAAACCACAAAATTTTGTAAATACTGCCGAGCTAAAACCAGGAATGTATATAATAAAAATTGGGGAAGAAGTGATAAAGTTTGAAGTGGAGTAAAAAATTCTAAAATTAAAAACTAATGATTGGGGTAAGAAATTATTGTTTTTACAACATAAGCGTTAGGATATTTTGTATTTACTTTATTCAAAAGTTTTACAGCATCAAAGCGCTTTGTAAAATCACCAGCTAAAACTTCAAAATTAGGTTCTATAAAACTTAAATAAGCTTTTTCTCCATCTTGATTAAACCCAGCTTTTACAGCGTTTGCTTGAGAACGAGCATTAGAGTGATTTTCTGCATAAATTTTTACTCTATAACCATAAAAACCTTTGCGTTTTTTATTTAAACCAACAGAGGTTTCCATAAAATTAGTTAATTCCGAAGCTTGTTTTATCTTAATTTTACCATTATACGCAGTAGAATTAAAATATGAAATACCAACAGGTGTTATATTTTGAGAATTTGCAAAAACTATAATCAATAAAAACAATACTATTGTTAATAAAAACTTATTCATAATTAATTTTTTCGTAAATATATCACTTTTTATAATATTTATCAAAACTTTCTTTATGGTCAATTTTAATCTTTTTAAAAACTCCAATTTTAGAAACTGTTACACTGCCTTCTACTTCTAACTCAGGATTGCGTCTTTGTAGCTCAGCTATTAAATAAATTATATTAGTCAAAGCATCTTTAGGTGTAAGTTCAAATGAAAATGGATAAGTCTGTTTTGAGTTTTTTAAAATCTTTGTCTTTTTGAGTTTTTTAACTTTACCTACATTTTTACCATTTAAAATTAAATCTAAATTTAAGTTTTTTACATTAAAAGATATATTATTTGGATTTTCTATTGGGATATAAACTTTTAGCCTAACAGCTTGCATGCTTAATTCCTCAACTTCTAAATTTTCGGGCTGTCCAATATTTAACTTATTAAACGCACAAGAAGACAATAAAATAGAAATAAGAAAAAGACTAAAAAAATATTTTTTCATTTTAAATTAATTTATTTGCAAAATCAACAAAATCTATACCATTAAAATTACCACTACTCATCATAAGTAAATTTGAATTTTCATAATTTTGTTTCATTAAATAATTTTTAAGCAAGTCAGTATTAGTAAAAATTTCAACTTTTCCTCCAAAGCTTTCTTTAACAAAATTTTCATTTAATTCAGGTAATCTTTTGTGTTTCAACACTTCATGACTATAATATACAATTGCTATATCAGCTTCATCCATTGTGTTTTTATATTGAGGAATAAAATTGCCTTGCAAACTACTAAAAGTGTGTAACTCAATACAAGCAATTAATTTTCTTTCAGGATTTTTATTTTTTATTGCATTGATTGTTGCTTTTAGCTTTGAAGGAGCATGAGCAAAATCTAAATAAAATGATGAGTTTTTAGTTTCTTTTACTAATTGCAAACGTTTAGCAGCTCCCTCAAACGACTGAATTGTTTGCCAAAAAACTTTTTCTTTAATGCCCAATTCTAAACAAACTAATCTTGCTGCATTTATATTTTGCATATTATGATTTCCAAAAACACTCATTACATAATTTTCTTTGTCAAACTCCACTAAAGTTTGTCCTTCTTTAGAAACAACATGCGGAAAAGCTTTATAAGAATAATTTTCCACATTATTTTTATGCACTAATTTTTTAAGATTTTCATCTTCGGCAAACCAAAAAAGTTTTCCATTTTTATTAATAGTTTTAATAAAAACATCAAATTGTTCTAAATAATTACCAAATGAAGGAAAAACATTTATATGATCCCAAGCAATTCCTGTAAGTACAGCAATATCAGGTTTATACCAATGAAATTTTGGGCTTAAATCCAATGGAGAAGACAAATATTCATCTCCTTCAAAAACCGCTATTTCATTTTTATCTTCAAGATTTACCATAGTATCAAATCCACGAATATTGGCACCAACCATATAGTCGAATTTTACTCCTGTATTTTTCAAAACGTGCATAATCATTGAAGTTATAGATGTTTTACCATGGCTTCCACCAATAACTACACGTTTTTTATTTTTCGTTTGTTCATACAAAAATTCGGGATATGAATAAATTTTAAGATTTAAAGCTTGAGCACGTAAAAGTTCGGGATTATCTTTTCTCGCGTGCATTCCCAAAATAATTATATCTAAATTAGAATTAATTTTTTCAGGAAACCAACCAAACTTTTCAGGAAGAAGTCCATAATTTTTTAATCGCGAAAAAGAAGGTTCAAAAATTTCATCATCAGACCCGGAAACTTGGTAGCCTTTTTTGTGCAAAGCTATTGCCAAATTATGCATTGCAGCTCCACCAATAGCTATAAAATGAATTCTCATGTTTTATATTTGCTTAAAATTTTATTTGCCAATATTCTTCTCAATATAATCAATAATTGAGTGAATAATTTTTATATGTATTTCTTGAATCCTATCAGAATATGCAAAATGAGGCACTCTAATTTCTATATCACAAATATTTTTTATTTCGCCTCCATCTTTTCCTGTAAGTGCAACAACTATCATATTCTTTTCTTTAGCAGATTTAATAGCATTTATAATATTTTTTGAATTTCCGCTTGTGCTAATTGCCAACAGAACATCATTTTTATTTCCTAAAGCTTCAATAAATCTTGAAAACACAAAATCAAAACCATAATCGTTGGCAACACAAGTTATATGCGATGGGTCGCTAATAGCAATAGCAGGAAGAGCTTTTCTATTTTCTTTAAACCTACCAGATAATTCTTCTGCAAAATGCATAGCATCACACATGGAACCACCATTTCCGCAAGAAATTATCTTTCCACCATTATTAATGCTTTTAATCATCAATTTTGCAGCAGCTTCAATTTTATTAAAATTTTCACTATTTGCAATAAACTCATCAAGTAGTTTGGCTGATTCTAAAAAATTATCTTTTATCATTATTTTGCTATTAAATAATTTCCAAACTTACATAAAGCTAAACTTTTAACAAAATAAAATTATTAAACAAGAATTGTTAAATACCTAAAGCTTGTAATTTAAGCTTTAAACCCAGAGCTTACATGAGAGCCATCACAAAAAGGTTTATTTTTAGAATGACCACAACGGCAAAGATATTTTTTTTCATTTTCTTTTAGCAAATTTCCATGTGCATCTTTTAAATCTATTTCTGCTGGAACTACTATAGGTCCGTTTTCCATTAGCTTAATTTCAGGTTTTTTTGTTTCCTTATTTTCCATTTCCTTATTATTAGAATTAGGTTTTACTTCATTATATCTCCATGTTAGAGCATTAGTTGGACATGCGTCCACAGTTTTAATAATTTCGCTTGTACTAGCAGCATTAATTTTCACCCAAGGTCTTTCACGTGGCTTAAATACATTAGGCAATTGTCTAAAACAAACAGTTGCATGAATACACTCATCGGGAAGCCAAGTAACAGTAATTTCTCCATTACTATATTCTCTTATAACTTTTTCTTGTGACATAAAATTATTATTATTAGAATAGAAAAACAGTATTTCTATGACATTGTTTGTATATTTCACAAAAATATAAAATATTTTGAAAAATAATTTATTAAAAAGCTTATTATATCAATTTTTTTGTTTATTTTTGGAAAAAACAGATAAACTTAGATTGCTATTAAATTTATAAATTAAGTATTAAAAATTTATTTGTTTAGTTTTGGATAAATAAAAGTTTCAGACATGGATTATATAAAATTTGACAAAAAACAATTAGTTAACCTTGAGTACTCTCTAAAAAGAGAATTATTAAGAACTAACAGAGCTGGAACTTATGCCAGCAGTACAATTATTGGTTGCAATACTCGAAAATATCATGGTCTTTTAGTTTGCCCAATGGAAGATATTGATAATGATAATCATGTTTTACTATCAGCACTTGATGTTTCAATAATTCAAAATGATGCTATTTTTAATTTTGGTGTAAGAAAATACCCTGGCAACAATTACGAACCTAAAGGGCATAAATATGTAAGAGATTTTTATATTAATATTGTTCCAAAAATTGTTTGGAGAGTTGGGGGCGTTGTTTTAGAAATGGAAAGAATTCTTAGCGAAGATGATAGAATAATTATAAAATATACTTTATTAGAGGCTACAAGTAAAACAAAAATCAGATTTAAACCTTTTTTAGCTTTTAGAAATGTACACAAACTTAGTAAAGTCAATATGTTTGTGAATACAAAATACCAAGAAGTAGAAAATGGAATAAGATTAAGAATGTATGATGCCTACAAATTTCTTTATTTGCAAATTAATAAAACAGCAGAATATGTACACGTTCCCGATTGGTACTATAATGTTGAATATGAAGAAGAGCAAAAAAGAGGTTACGATTATCAAGAAGATCTTTATGTACCCGGATATTTTGAGGCAGATTTAAAAAAAGGTGAATCTATTATTTTCACAGCTGGATTAGAAGAAACAAAAGCTAAAGATTTAGAAAAAAAATATAAAGCAGAAATTAGTAAAAGATTACCACGCAACAGTTATAGAGAATGCTTAGAGAGTGCAGCCCAACAATTTATTTATAAAAGAAAGGGTAAAACAGAGATTATTGCAGGTTATCCTTGGTTTGGTAGATGGGGACGCGATACTTTTATTTCATTGCCAGGATTAACATTATACAGAAATGACATTAAAACCTGTAAAGATGTATTAGACACAATGAGTTCAGAAATAAAAGACGGTCTTTTCCCAAATATTGGTGCAGGTAATAATATTGCTTTAAATTCTGTTGATGCTCCTCTTTGGTTTTTTTGGGCTTTACAAGAATATTTAAAATTTACTAAAGACAAAGTTAAAATCTGGCAAGATTACGGTTTGAAAATTAAAAATATTTTAGAAAATTTCCGTAAAGGCACATTTTTTAATATAAAAATGCACGACAACGGTTTAATTTGGGCCGGAGAAACAGGTCAAGCCCTTACTTGGATGGATGCAATAGTGGCCGGCAAAGCTATTACACCCCGACATGGTTTTGCTGTTGAAATAAATGCTTTATGGTATAATGCTCTTATGTTTAGTTTAGATCTTGCAAAACATAATAAGGATTTAGATTTTTTTGAAAAATGGAAACTTGTACCTCAAATAACACAATTATCATTTTTGCAATTTTTCTGGGATAATGACAAGCAATACCTTGCAGATTATGCTAATTATGAATATACAGATTGGGCTATTCGTCCAAACCAAATTTTTGCTTGCTCTTTAGCTTATTCTCCCTTATCAGAAAAACAAAAAGAAAGAGTTTTAGAAAAAGTTAGAAAAGAACTTTTAACCCCAAAAGGTTTAAGAACTTTAAGTCCTAGCTCTTCAGTTTACAAAGGAGTTTACGAAGGTAATCAAGAAGAAAGAGATAATGCCTATCACCAAGGTACAGCTTGGCCTTGGCTATTAGGCCATTTTTGCGAAGCTTGGTTAAAAGTTCACGAAAATAGTGGCTTAGCTTTAGTAGAAAAAATTTATTTGGCTTTTGAGGAAGATATGACTATTGACGGAATTGGAAATATTTCTGAAATTTATGATGGCGACCCACCGCATAACGCACGTGGGGCAATTGCACAAGCTTGGAGTGTAGCCGAATTACTGAGAATTGCCAACATGATTGATAATTATAAAAACAATGTGAAATCATGAAAGTATTAATGTTTGGATGGGAATTTCCTCCGCATATAACCGGCGGTTTGGGGACTGCCTGCTTTGGTTTAACAAAAGGACTTAATCATTTTGGTACAGAAGTAATATTTGTTGTTCCAAAATCTTATGGAGATGAAGATAAAACTTTTGTTGAGCTGCTTGACGCAGGACATGTTGATATTACCGAAAGAAAAACTGAGCATACAGAATTTTGGGAAAATTTTAAATATATAGAAGTAGGCTCTAACCTAATTCCATATATGGACCCTGAAGAGTTCAAGAAAATATTTGAAAAGAAAATATTTTCTCATTCAGAATTTAAGGAAAGTGTATTTTCAACAAATTTTAAATTTTCAGGAAGCTATGGTGCAAATCTCTATGAAGAAGTGGCACGCTATGCTTTAATAGCGGCCTATATTGCAGGTACAAACCAATTTGATATAATACATGCTCACGACTGGCTTACTTATCCTGCAGGAATTGCTGCAAAAAAAGTTTCAGGAAAACCTTTAGTTGTACATATGCACGCAACAGAATTTGACCGTAGTGGAGAAAATATAAATCAAAGAGTTTATGATATTGAGCGTGAAGGAATGCAGGCAGCCGATAAAGTTATCGCAGTTAGCAATCTAACACGTAAAATAATTATTGAAAGATACGGCGTTCATCCCGATAAAGTTGTTACAGTTCATAATTCTGTAGAACCAATTAGCTTGCCCGAAGAATTTAAAGTAACAAAAAACTTTGAGGAAAAAATAGTAACATTCTTAGGTAGAGTTACTTTCCAAAAAGGTCCTGATTATTTTATTGAAGCAGCAAAAAAAGTTATTGATAAAGATCCTAATGTGCGTTTTGTTATGGCAGGTAGTGGAGATATGCTGAACAAAATGATAAGAAGAGTTGCTAAATTAAATATTGCAACAAAATTCCATTTTGCAGGATTTTTAAAAGGACAAGAAGTTTATGATATGTTTTCCCTTAGTGATGTTTATGTAATGCCCTCTGTAAGCGAACCTTTTGGAATTTCACCTTTAGAAGCAATGATCTCAGATGTGCCGGTTATTATATCCAAACAATCTGGTGTTGCAGAAGTATTAAGACACGCTCTAAAAGTCGATTTTTGGGATGTGGACGATTTAGCAGATGCAATTTATGCAATGCTACACTATCCTGCCTTGTCAAAAATGTTTAAAAAATACGGAAAAATAGAAGTCGAAAACTTAAGATGGGAAAATTCAGCCTTTAAAGTGAATAAAGTTTATAAAGAAATGTGTGAAAAATAATTAAAAAATAATATATGCGAACAATTTGTTTTTATTTTCAGGTTCATCAACCTTTTAGATTAAAAAGATATAAGTTTTTTGATATTGGCAAGGATCATTATTATTATAATGATTTTGAAAACCGCAGCATTATGCGTAAAGTCGCCGAAAAATGCTATTTGCCCACAAACCAAATATTTTTAGAGCTAATTAAGGAATATGGTGATAAATTTAAAATTGCATATTCAATCTCTGGTGTAGCAATGGATCAGTTTGAAATGTATGCCCCTGATGTTTTAGAAAGTTTTAAAAAGCTTGTAGCTACAGGTAATGTGGAGTTGCTTAGCGAAACTTATTCTCATTCTCTTTCTGCTTTAAAAAGCTATGAAGAGTTTGAATATCAAATCAATATGCATAGAAAAAAAATCAAAGAGCATTTTGGACTTGAGCCTAAAGTTTTTAGAAATACAGAATTAATTTACTCTGATAAAATTGGAGAATTTATTGCAAATATGGGTTTTAAAGGAATGATTACAGAAGGAGCTAAACATATTTTAGGTTGGAAGAGTCCAAATTATTTATATTGCAATACAATTAATCCAAAACTAAAACTATTACTTAAAAACTTTAAGCTTTCTGATGATATAGCTTTTCGTTTTTCAAATCATGCTTGGGAAGATTTTCCTTTAACAACAGAAAAATTTGTTTCTTGGCTAAATGCAATTGACCCAAAAGAAGAAATGGTAAATTTATTTATGGATTACGAGACTTTTGGCGAACATCAATGGGAAGAAACAGGTATTTTTGAATTTTTAAAAGCTCTACCTGACGCAGTTTTTAGATATTCTAATTATAGTTTTTCAACTCCTTCAGAAATTATTGAAAATACAGAGCCGGTTGCACAAATTCATGTCCCCCACCCTATTTCATGGGCTGACGAAGAGAGAGACATTACCGCTTGGTTAGGAAACGAGCTACAAGACGAAGCTTTTAATAATTTATATTCACTTTATGATAAAGTAAAAGAAATAAACGAAGCTGAAATTTGGAAAGATTGGCTGTATTTACAAACAAGTGACCACTTCTACTATATGTGTACAAAATGGTTTTCAGACGGCGATGTACATAAATATTTTAATCCTTACGAATCGCCTTACGAAGCATTTGTAAACTTTATGAATATCTTGAGTGATTTTATGATTAGAATAAATAGATATAAATAAAAAACCACAGAAATTTGTTGAAATTTCCGGATTTATTTAGAGAATTAGTTTTATTATTCGCCTACAGGAAGTTGTTCACTAGGCATTGACTCACTATCTCCGGCTGTTTGTTCAGTTTGTGTCTGTTCAATATCTTGTTGTTTACGCTTACTTCCTCCAGGTATAGAAAAACTTGCTAACAAAGAAAATACTATTAAACCTATAGCAAGTCCCCAAGTAGCTTTTTCAAGGAAGTCGGCAGTTTTTTTAACTCCCATTACTTGATTTCCTTGTCCAAAACCGGAAGCTAAACCACCACCTTTACTATTTTGAACCAAAACTATTAAAATTAAAAGGATTGCACATATAACAATCAATACAGAAAAAAAGATATACATAACTAAGTCGTTTTATTTTTTATTAATTCTTTTATTTTTTCAATTTGCCCGGCAAAGTAAATACTTTTTTCCGGATATTTCAAACATAATTTTTCATAAGTGAAAATTGCTTTCTCGAAATGCTCTTGCTTTATATATATTTTAGCCAAAGTTTCACTAAACAATTCCTCATCATCAACATAGACTGATTTGTTTGCAGCAGAGCCATTAGACACATATTCTTTATCTGGAATAATCCTTGGATTTTCAGCTAAAAACTTATCAATTAAATTATTTTTTTCAGGCTTATTATTTGTAAATTTTGAAGAATTATTCTGTGGATTTTCAGTATTTTTTAAATCAATTTCATCATTTTTTTGCTCAGAAATTGTGTTTTTTTCTACTTCAAAATCAAAATCCAAAAAATTTAAATTACTATTTTCATTATCAAGTGAATTCAGATTAGTGTCATCTTCTTGAAAATTATCAGCATCTTTTTTTTCATTATTTTGTTCAGATTCTAGGCTTTTTCCTAATTTTATTTCAGGAAGTTTCGGCAAAATAATTTCCGGTAGCTCTTTTGTTTCAATTTCTTGTTTATTGTTTAAATTTTGTGGAGATTCTACTGGTTTTTTTTCTTTTTCCTGATTATCTATGATAACTTTCTCATTTATTCCAAGTTCTCGTAAACGATTTTCTATAATTGCTTTAAGTTTTTCCGTTTCAGATAATTCTTCTGATACATCATCTTTTAATTTTTCATCAATTTCTTTAGAATTATCTTCTTCATTGATAGCAAGGTCTTCATTTTGAACAACTTCCTCAACTTTTTCTATTTTTATTTCAGGAAGTTCCGGTAAAATAATTTCTAGCAGTTCATTTGTTTCATTTTCTTGCTCATTATTTAAGTTTTGCTCATATTCTAAAGACTTATCTTGCTCTAATTCAATATCTTGACTTGGGATTTCTACTTGAGCTTTATCAGTAGTTTTTGACAATTCTTTTACTTCAAGTTCTTGATTTTCATTTATTGGCAAATTCTTCAAATTCATTAAATAAGCCAAATGCTTTCTATCAGGAATATAAACAATATTATTTCTTAATTTATTTTCAAATCTTACGTCTTGCAAGACATTTAGATTTTTGGCATATAAAATTCTGGCAGTTTGAAAATAAGGAAACTCTTCGATTAAAGCAGAAATATCTTCTAAACTTTTTGAGTTTAACAATGAAAAATCGCTACAATATTTTATAAATTGTTCTTTATTCATTTTTACCAATTTGCTACTGCTCTATTAAAAATATCAGTTACCAACTCTTCAGAAATACTTTGAATAAGTTCTCCTTCAATACTTGCAAGATTTAAAGAGCTTTCAAAATCTGCATATCTTGTAAAATTTGACTCAAAATTTTTTGTTGTTTCTTTAGAATTTACAAATTTAACTTTTACAGTAATTGTCAACCTGTTTAAAGCCGCAGTTTCGTTTCCTTGAAAAGCCTGAGCGGTAACATTATAATTTATAATTGCTCCTTCAAAACTAATATCACCATCATAAGTTACCATTTCAAGATTTGTTTGAGAAATAAATTTATCTTTCAAAGTTTCGGTAAAAACTGTAGAAAGATTTGGCTGAACCATACTAGCTTGGTTTGGGAAAAAATCGACTTGTATTGTTTTAATATCTGCCGAAATATCTGCCCCTGTAAAAGAATATCCACCAACACAAGCGTTTAAGGCAATTAAGCCAAATAAAGTAAAAACTAAAATTATGTTTATTATTTTTTTCATTTATTTATTTGATATTCTTTAATTTTTCTATATAAAGTTCTTTCAGAGATTCCTAATTCCTCAGCAGCAAGTTTACGTTTATTATTATTTTTTTCCAAAGCTTTTATAATCAACTCTCTTTCTTGTTCGGCTAATGACAAAACTTCTTCAACAATATCACCATGATTTTCATTATTTTCTTGTCTATGAATAATTGGCTCTTCGGAATAAACTCGGTTTATTTTATTTATTTTAACTTCATTGTCAAAACTATTAAAAACTTCGTTAGAATAATCTGTAATTTTCACATTAGGGTTTTGTTGGATAATATCATTTACTAACAATTTTAATTCGTTCATATCCCTTTTCATATCAAACAAAACTTGATAAAGTATTTCTCTTTCTGTTGCAAAATTATCATAATTAGTTTTTTTAGATAAAACTGGCAAATTAGAAGAGTCAGCACCTTCTAGATAAGATTTTAAAATTTCTGCTGAAATAATTCTTTTTTCTTCAATTATAGAAATTTGCTCTGTAATATTTTTTAACTGTCTGATATTTCCTGGCCATCTATAAGAATTTAAAACATAAACCGCTTCGTCGCTTAGGCGAATAGCAGGCATTTTATATTTTTCGGAAAAATCGTTTGCAAACTTTCTAAACAGCAAATGAATATCATTTTGCCTATTTCGTAAAGGAGGCATTAAAATTGGGACAGTGTTCAGTCTGTAAAACAAATCTTCTCTAAATTTACCTTCAGCAACTCTTTGTTGTAAATCTACGTTAGTAGCAGCTACCACACGCACGTCAGTTTTTTCGGGTTTTGAAGAACCTACTTTAATAAATTCGCCAGTTTCCAAAACTCTAAGCAACCTTACTTGAGTAGCTAGAGGAAGTTCTGCTACTTCATCCAAAAAAATTGTTCCTTTATTAGCTTCTTCAAAATAACCTTTTCTATCGCTATGAGCCGAAGTAAATGAGCCTTTTACATGTCCAAAAAGTTCGGAATCAATAGTTCCTTCAGGAATAGCACCACAGTTTACAGCTATATAATTATTATGTTTTCTTTTACTTTGTGAATGAATTATTTGCGGAATTCTTTCTTTACCCACACCACTTTCACCGGTTATTAAAACCGACAAATCTGTTGAAGCCACCTGAATAGCAATATCCAAAGCACGATTTAATCCGCTAGAATTTCCAATGATTTCAAATCTTTGTTTAATAGGCTGCAAATCCATTTATTTCATAATTTAAATAAAAGACAAATATAAACAAAAATTATTTTATGACAAAATGTCAGCAAAAATTATTTTCCTGCATAAGCAATAACATCAGATGCTTCAATTACATTGCCACACAAAATTACAAGTCTTTCAATTACATTTCTAAATTCACGAACATTTCCTGTCCAGTTTATTTTTTCTAATTCTACAAGTGCTTCTTTAGTAATTTTTTTAACAGGCAAAGCTTGTTCTTCACAAGAAATTTCGATAAAATGTTCGGCTAAAAGCGGTATATCTTCCTTTCTATCATTTAAAGAAGGAACATGAATTAAAATTACGCTCAATCTATGATATAGGTCTTCTCTAAAGTTTGATTTTTCAATTTCTGTAGCAAGATTTTTATTTGTAGCTGCAATCACTCTAACGTTAACTTCAATATCTTTATCTGAACCAACTCTAGTAATTTTATTTTCTTGCAAAGCTCTTAAAACTTTTGCTTGAGCCGACAATGACATGTCACCAATTTCGTCAAGAAAAATTGTTCCACCGTCTGCTTGTTCAAACTTTCCTTTTCTTTGTTTAATCGCTGAAGTAAAAGCTCCTTTTTCGTGTCCAAACAACTCACTCTCAATTAACTCAGAAGGGATTGCTGCACAATTAACTTCAACAAAAGGTGACTGAGCTCTATTACTTTTTTCGTGCAACCATCTTGCAACAACTTCTTTACCTGTTCCATTTTTTCCAGTAATTAAAACTCTTGCATCGGTTGGTGCAACACGCTCAATCATATCCTTAACTTTATTAATTGCTTCCGACTCGCCAATCATTTGATATTTCATATCAACTTTTTTCTTCAAAGTTTTAGTTTCCATTATCAAATTTGATTTATCAAGAGCATTTCTTAAAGTAATCATTATTCGGTTTAAATCTAATGGCTTGCTAATAAAGTCAAAAGCTCCTTTTTTAATTGCTTCCACAGCTGTGTCAATGCTTCCATGTCCTGAAATCATTACCACAGGAGTTTCGGGAATAGTTTCGTGCAATACTTCTAAAACCTCAATCCCGTCCATTTGTGGCATTTTTATATCACAAAAAATTAAATCGTAAGTATTATCTTCAGTAAGTTTTATTCCCTCACTGCCATCTTCTGCCAAATCAACGCTATGATTCTCGAAACTTAAAATATCTTTTAAAGTATTACGAATAGCCCTTTCGTCATCAATTATTAAAATTTTTGCCATATTTATAGAATTTTGTGCAAATCTAAGAAAATTATTTTTATGAATTGCTTTAAAAACAGTATTTTTGCTTTTTAAAATTAGTTTAGCTTTAGCATTTTCTCAAAGCTTTTCTTCTAAATAAAGATCTCTTTTTTTTGTTTTCATCTTTATTATTATATTTTTCAGCTGCACAAATCATATTGCTATTTAGAGGCATATCTTTATTAGACAGCATATCTTCGCCATTAGTTGCCCATTCCAAATCAAAACTCAAGAGGCTAATATTTGCAGGCATATATTTATTTTTATTTTTAGACCCTTTTTCGTACAGGCAGTGGATTACGCCACTTGGGTCAACCGCTAAATCAGAATATGCAGCAATACCTTTGTCTAAAACTTTATAAACAGGGAAAGTAATTCCTTCATCATAACTAATTCTCAATGTAAGGTTAGACCTTTCTCTTTTTGGAGCAGCATTTATAGTTGTTCCTTGTCCTAATTTCCATGGCGACATTCTGCTATCTGGATTAACGAATAAAATTCTATTTTTACTTTGATATGGCATAATTGAGTATCTAATCATAGATGCATGACATATAGGTTCAAAAAAATTATCAGAATAATACGGTTTTTCCCAATTTGAGATACCGTCTTGGCTATAAGAAATAATTCTTCTATAATTTATTGATTCATTTCTCATATTAAACATAACTCTCCCATCGTATAACTCAACGCAATTAGCTTCGTTTGGAAAAACTAAAGTATCCGAATTAGGGCTAACTATATCTCCCATAAGCCAAGAATTTCCAAAATCATCGCTATATAAAACAGAGCTAACAGATGGATAGTGGGGTATATTATAAGTTATAGTATCTTGATATTTTGCTTCCGCAAACCACACTGGAACTATAAGTCTTCCCGTTGTTAATTGAGTTCCATGTCCGGGACCAGTAGCAACCACTCTCCAATTGTATTTAGTTCTAAATTCTTGAATATTTTGAGTAATGTTATTAGGATTTTCCCATGTTTCCCCTTCATCAGTACTAAAAGTATAATACACTATACTATAACCAACCACATAAAACAAATGAATTTTATTTTCGAAATAATCCATTATTGCAACCACATTTGAGCAAGATGCTCTACCATATTCAGCAACTATTCTCATATCTGACCATGAGTTTCCACCATCTTCACTGGTTTTTAAAACAACATTTGAGGCATCCCAATCTCCCCCACTACCTTTTCTAGCTTCTGCAAAGGCCAAAATTTTTCCGTTTTTAGTTATTAAAAGTGAAGGAATCCTAAAAACAAAATATCCAGAATCTGTAGGGTCAAAAATAACTTGAGATTTAAAATTACCCATTTCTTGAGTAAAGCTTTGCCCTCCAAAAAAAACAAATAAAAACGTCAAATAAAAAATTAATCTTTTTTCCATAAAATTTTCAAAATAAATAAAAAGTAAAGATAATTGATTTTATTATAGATATTCAATTTAAATATTTACTTTTGCAAACAAAACAAAAAAGTAATGATTACAGTAGTTTTAGGAGCAAGTCCAAATCCACGTCGCTACTCATATAAAGCAGTAGAAGTATTATTAGAAGCCAAACACACAGTTATTCCTGTAGGTGTAAAAAAAGGGGGAATTTTAGGACTAGCAATTCAGGGAGAATACCCAAAAGACATAAAAATAGACACAATAGCCATGTACTTAGGTGTTGAAAATCAAAAAAAGTATTACGATTTAATTTTAGAAAATCCACCTAAAAGGATTATTTTTAATCCGGGTACTTATAATCCCGAATTTCAACAAATATTAATAAAAAAAGGGATTGAGGTAGTAAATGATTGTTTATTAATAATGATGAGTAAAGAAATTTATTCAATATAATTTCAAAAACTGCGTTTATATTAAAATAATTTTATATTTTTGTGCACTAAAATAATTTTATTCAGTGAATTTGGCAACAAAAGAAAATAATAATTTTAATTTAAAAAACCTATTAGAGTTAATATTCAAATATAAATTCCCATTATTAATTATAGGTATCGTTTCTTTAATTGGGTCTATTTTAGTATGTATAATAATACAGCCTAAATATAAATCTACGGTAATTTTATTTCCCAGCTCTTCGGGTAGTGTTTCCCAGGCTATTATTACTGAAAGTCAACAAAAGAAAGAAATTTTAAGTTTTGGTAAAGAAGAAGAGGTAGAACAATTAATGCAAGTTTTAATGTCTTCTGAAATTAGGAATAGGATTATAGAGAAATATGATTTATTTAAACATTATAAAATAAATCCTAATTCTAAATATGCAAACACTAGGTTATACAAAAGTTACGACTCTAATATAGATGTTTCTAGAACGCAATTTATGTCAATAAAAATTGATGTTTTAGATATTAGTCCTGACACAGCCGCTTTAATTGCAAACGACATAGCTGCTTTAGTTGACAGCATAATTTATAAAATACAAAGAGAAAGAGCAAATAAAACTTTTATTATTGTTGAGAAAGAATTTTTAGCACAAAAGCAAAAAATAAAAAACATTGAAGATTCTCTATCGTCTTTAAGCAGACTTGGGGTTATTGACGTAAAATCCCAGACAGAAATGTATAGTGAGCAACACGCCATTGCAATAGCAAAAGGAAACGAAAAAGCAAAAATTGAAATTGAAAAGAAATTAGAAATATTAGCAGAATATGGTAGTGTTCATACTATTTTAAAAGAGCAAATGTTTGAAGAAGTTAAGCAGCTTGCAGTTATCGAAGCTAAATATAGAGAAGCTAAAATTGATTTAGAACAAGATTTGCCAAACACCTATATAGTTAGTCCGGCCGAAGTTGCCGATAAAAAACATTTTCCTATTTATTGGTTGGTTATAAGCATTTTTATTTTATCTTCTCTTGCTTTTTCTCTTATAGTTATAATATTGTTTGATAAATACATAAAAAAAAAATAAAAAGTGGATTTTCTCTTAATCTTAAAGAAATTATTAATAAATATGAATTACCTAAATACGAAGCTATGGAAAACTATTTTAAAACAAAAAACATTTTTTCATTAATCATTAAATGGAAATGGTATTTGTTATCATTTATGGTAATCATTGCTATTTCCAGTATAATATTTTCATCTCCTTGGTTTATAAAACCAAAATATAAATCTAATGCTATAATTTATCCTGCAAACATCACTCCGGTTTCTGATGAGTCGGAAAGCGAACAAATGTTGGAAATTTTAAAAAGTGATGATATAAAATTTTTAATTATAGACGCATTTGACTTATACAAACATTATAAAGTTGAAAAAGGACTAACTAACTCTATTTGGAAAATTTTAAAATATTATGATGCAAATATCAATATTCAAAAAACGCCAAATGAGGCTATAGTAATTTCCGCAAGCGACATTGACCCACAGATTGCTTCAAATATTGTTGATTCTATTATAAGGTTTTATGATAAATTAGTTTTAGACTTAAACATATTAAAGTCCACGGAAATTGTTGATATATATGAAAAGGAAATGAATATAAAACTTAAAGAGGTTGACAGTCTAGGTGAAGTTCTAAAGACATTTAGCACTACATATGATTTATTAGATATGAATGCTCAAGTAAAAAAATATACTGAAGCAATAACCATGGGTCGTAGCCTAGACGAATCTAGAAAAGTATTAGATAACTGGAAAGAGTATGGAGCAGAATATAGAAAAGTGGACTCTTTATATTATTATGCACTTTTAGATTACCGTAGTAATAAAAGCGTTTATGAAAATGCCTTGAGAGATGCAAATAAATTTCAGACTTATTCTCATGTAATATCAAAGCCATTTCCTGCTGATAGAAAATCATATCCAATACGTTGGGTAATTATTTTATTATCTACTATAGGTGCTTTTTTTGCAGGTGTTGTAACAATTTCACTAATAGAAGGTTTTAAAAAATCTAAATGAGATTTTCTCAAAATAAATATAAAATAATAGCATTTTATTCTATTGCATTTTTTTTTATAATTTTCAATTCTTGGATAATTATTAAAGAAGAAAATCTATTATTTAATTTACTCCCTTTAGCACTTATTGTTTTCTTGGCAATGTTTTTTGCTTTAGATAAAGTTTTGCTATTTTCTGTTTTTTTAGTACCATTTTCTGTACCATTACGAGAATTTATTCCAGGATTAAGCTTTAATGTAGATTTGCCTACAGAACCAATATTTATTGGAATTTTATTTATTTTTATTCTAAAACAATTATTAGATAGATATTTTGACAAAAAACTATTAAAACACCCTGTTTCCATTGTCTTATATATTTATCTTTTATGGAGGTTAATCACTGTTTTTACAAGCACCATGCCTATTATTTCTATAAAAGCATTTACAGCCAGCTTATGGTTTATTGTTCCATTTTATTTTCTAATATCTCAATTATTCAAAGATAAAAAACGTATTTATAACTTCTTGTGGCTATATATTATTCCTCTCATTATAGTTATAACTTACACTTTAATTAAACATGCTGCAAGAGACTTTACTCAAGCCACGGCAAACTTTATAATGAATCCTTTTTATAATGACCATACATCATATGGTGCTGTATTGGCAATGTTTATTCCGGTCTTAATTGGATTTATATTTTCCAAAGATCTAAAAAAATATATCAAAATTTTAAGTTTTGTTGTTTTAGTAATTTTTATAATTGCAATAATTTTATCATATACCCGAGCTGCATGGCTTAGTATAATAGTAGGTTTTGGAGTATATCTTATTTTAAAATTAAAAATAAAATTCAAATACATATTTTCTGTTTTAATAATAAGTTTTGTTTTATTTTTCTCCTTTCAAGAACAAATTTTCATGAGCCTTTCAGGAAACAAACAAGATTCCTCATCAGACTTTTCAGAGCATATAAAATCTATTAGTAATATAGCTACTGATGCTTCAAATTTAGAAAGGATAAACCGCTGGAATTGTGCAATTAGAATGTTTAAAGAAAAACCAATATTTGGCTGGGGACCAGGAACTTACCAATTCAACTATGCTCCTTTTCAATTTTCTTACGAAAAAACTATTGTTAGCACTAATGCAGGTGATAATGGAAATGCTCACAGCGAATATTTAGGAGAGCTTTCAGAATCTGGTCTTTTAGGCATATTAAGTTTTACTGCATTAATAATTGTAATTATTTTCACTGGAGTTAGAAGCTATAAAAAAGCAAAATCTAAATTAATAAAAACGCTTAGTCTCTCTTTGCTAATAGGACTTATAACCTATATTACCCATGCTTTTATGAATAATTTCTTGGATATTGATAAACTTGCTGTTCCATTTTGGGGATTTGTTGCTGCTCTTGTTGTAATCGACCTTTACATAAATAATACTGAAGAAGAAAAAGCTATTGAAGGCGAAAAAGAATAGAATACAAGCAATTTATACTTTAAATAACTAAATGTCAGGCATATATTTACATATACCCTTTTGTAAAAGTAAATGTGCATATTGCGACTTTTGTTCTATTGCTGTTTTAAAACATAAATCAGATTTTTTAAAAGCTTTAAAAAATGAAATTATATTCAGAGCTAAAAATATTGAGAAAATTGAGTTTTCAAGCATATATTTTGGCGGTGGTACTCCTTCAATTTTAGATTATGAGGAAATTCAAAGTATTTTTGATATTTTATATAAATATTACAATTTTTCAAATGATTGCGAAATTAGTTTTGAAGCCAATCCTGAAGATTTAAGCATAGATTATTTAAAAAACCTAAAAACTACGCCAATAAATCGTTTAAGCATAGGGTTGCAAAGTTTAGACAATGATATTTTAAAACTTATGCGTAGGAGACATAATGCCAAAAAAGCATTAGATTCCATTACAAACGCTTATAATAGTGGGTTTAATAATATCAGTGCAGATTTAATTTATGGAATAAACGGACTTGAATCCAAAGATTTTGAAAAACATTTAGAAATAATTTGCAAATTACCAATTTCTCATATCTCAGCTTATCATTTAGGAATAGAAAAAGGAAGTTTATTTTACAAAATGTTAAAAGAAAATAAAATTTCTGAAATTGACGAAAGTGTAAGTTTTGAACAATATAATATTTTAATAAACACAGTGCAAGATTATGATTTCAAACAATATGAAATTTCAAATTTTGCAAAAAACAATAAAATTTCACATCATAATTCGTCTTATTGGGACAGATCGATTTATTATGGTTTTGGACCTTCTGCACATTCATTTAACGGAGACCAAAGACTTTATAATACAAGCAATATCCAAAAATATATTAGAGAGGGCTTAGAAAATAATTTTACACAAGAATATGAAAACTTAAATAATATTGATATAATAAACGAAAGTTTAATGCTTGGATTAAGAACGATTAAAGGAATAAATTTAGGTAAATATCAAAAAGATTTCGGAAAATCTGAACTTACAAGATTAAATACGCAAATTTCCAAATTAGATAAAAACTGGTTTAATAATTCAGAAACATTTATTAGCCTAAGTCGTGAAGGAATGTTTGTGTCCGATTATATTTTATCGCAATTATTTATTGAATAATAATAAGTTATAATCAGAAATTTTCAAAAATATTTATCAAAAAAAAGAGACTACTCAAAAGCAATCTCTTTTAATTTTGAGTTTATAATAACTCAAAGATTTTTTCTAAAACCGAATCATCTGGTGAAAATTCGGGCAATAAATCCAGAACTTCGCTTTCGGCATCAATTTCATTGAAATCAATTATAGCTTCTTGAAAGTAATTTTGAAATTCTGAATTAAAAATGTAATAATAAATGTAGTTGTTTTGCATAGGCAAGTCCGATTTATTTTTAATTAAAACGCAAGTTTAATTTATTTATTGTTTAATAATTTATCAAATTTTATAAAATTGAAAACCAAATATTTTCTATCTTTATTACTGTTAATTTCCACTTAAAATAAATCAATATTTCTTACGCAAACGCTAGATTAAATTAAAAATATTATCTTTGTAGAAAGACTTGGATTTTATTTATAAAGTGATGAAAACAATAATTAGACTATCAATTTTAATAATATTTTTGTTTTTTACACTTAATTCATGTAAAAAAATTAATACTGAAATGACAGTAATAAAAAACTGCACAGGAATATATATAAAAAATTATAACAAATCTTACCGTGTTTGTAATTATAATTTATTAGACAATTATGAAAATGGCGATAAAATTAGGGTTTTAGTAAAAAAGATAGAAAATTGCACAATTGAGTGTTCAATTTCAAATTGCATGTTAGTTTATCCTAGTAATGGCTGGGTTGAAATTTTGGAAATTAAGTAAATATTAGTTATTAAAACCATTTTGTTAAAAAATTATTTATTTATTCCGATAATTTATTTATACTTTTGAAAAGTTTTAAAAACTTAAACATGCGTATAGGAATTTGTGAATTAGCATATATTCCACTAAGAAGTGGGATGTCGCACAAAAGTGAAATGCTTAATCAGCTACTTTTTGGTGAATTATTTGAAATACTGATACATAAAGAAGATTGGACAAAAGTTAGATTATTTCACGATGATTATGAAGGCTGGGTTGATACAGATTGTATTAGTTTTATACAGAAGGAAAATGCAATTTTAGAAAATTTTAAAAATGCCTATATATTACCTCAACAAACAAGAATTAGCATAAATAATTCTACCATTTTTCTTCCAAACGGAGCTTTATTACCTAAAAATAAAACAGAATTTCAAATTAATGAGAATAAATATAAGTTAGCAGAAAATTTTGAATTTTTAACTTTTGAAAACAAAGCTGAAACTATTGTTAAGTTTGCTTATGACTTACTAAATTCTCCATATTTATGGGGTGGTCGTACAGCTTGGGGCATTGATTGTTCAGGACTTTCTCAATTTTTATATTCTTTAGTTGGAATACAATTACCTAGAAACGCATCTCAACAAATTGCTTTAGGGCATACGCGGAATTTTATTACTGAAGCTAAGCCAGGAGATTTAGCATTTTTTGATGATGAAGAAGGAAATATTACTCATGTTGGCATAATTTACGAGACAGGAAAAATCATTCATGCTTCGGGTAAAGTAAGAATTGACCGCATTGATCATCAAGGGATTTATAATAAAGAATTAAAGAGATATACTCACAATTTAAGGGTTGTAAAAGCTTTATTATAAGTGTTTAAAACTTTCTAAAGCTAATTTATAGGAATTTAGTCCAAAACCTGTAATTATTCCTTTACAAACAGGAGCAATAATATTAGTAAATCTAAATTTTTCTCTTGCATAAACATTAGAAATATGAAGCATTACAACTGGCGTTTCTATTGCAGCAACGGCATCCCGAATAGCGACAGAAGTATGAGAAAAAGCACCTGCATTTAAAACTATGCCATCAATTTTATTATTAGATTCATGTAGTTTTGAGATAATTTCTCCTTCTATATGAGATTGAAAATAAGAAATTTCAAATTCAGGAAAATGGGATTTTAAACTTTCTAAATACACAAGAAAATTATCATTACCATAAATTTTTATCTCTCTTTTTCCAATATTTCCAAGGTTGGGACCATTTATTATTAAAATTTTCATTAAATTGCAAAATATTTCTTTCAAAATTATAAAATATTAGCTTAAAACAATGGATACTTCACAAAATATTATAAATGATTATAAATTTTATTTAAAATTAGAAAGGAATTTATCAGAGAACACAGTAATGGCATATCTTGATGATATTTCAAAACTTATTATATTTCTTGAAGAGAGCAAAAAAAACACAGATTTAGCAAACATTGAAAGTTCAGATTTACATGAGTTTTTAGTTTATATAGCAAAAAGTGGCTTAAATGAAAAATCTCAAGCAAGAATAATTTCGGGTTTAAAATCATTTTTTAAATATTTAATAATTGAAGAAAAAATAGAAAAAGACCCTACAGAATTAATTGAGGCACCAAAATTAAGCAGAAAATTGCCGGAAATATTATCAATTAAAGAAATAGAATTAATAATAAAATCAATAGATGTAAGTACTAATTTGGGTCATAGAAACAGGGCAATTTTAGAAGTTTTATATAGCTGTGGTTTACGCGTTTCGGAATGTGCTGATTTAAAAATTTCAAATATTTTTGCTAATGAAGAGTTTATAAAAGTACTTGGCAAAGGCGACAAACAGCGATTAGTTCCAATAGGAAAACTTGCTTTAAACGAAATTGATAATTATCTTAAATCATTTAGGAATCATATTATTCCTAAGAAAGGAAATAATGATTATTTATTTTTAAATCGTCGTGGCAGCAAGCTTTCCAGAGTAATGATTTTTAATATTGTAAAAGAAGCTTGTACATTGGCAGGAATAGAAAAAAACATTTCACCACATACATTTAGGCATTCATTTGCAACACATTTAGTTGAAGGCGGTGCCGATCTGCGGGCTGTACAAGAAATGCTTGGGCATGAGTCGATTAGTACCACAGAAATTTACACACATATTGATAGAGAATATTTACGTGAGGCTATAATACAATTTCATCCAAGGTCATAAAAAAGGCGATGTCTCATAAGTGTCAAACTGCTTCTTTCAATATTTGGTCTCAGTCAGGTACTTCTGTACGCTCCTTCGTCCTCAATTTCAGAGCCTTGCATTTTAACACTTCTCAAACACCTTGAAAGTTTATTGTTTTAAAAGTTGTTTTGACACAGACTCTTTTAGATTATCTAATTAGTTGCACATTTCCACTAAATTCATGTCCTATAGAATCATAATCTTTGAACCATAGATACCAATAATAAACGCCATTAGGTAAATATTTATCTCCTTTTTCACGGTTCCCTTTAGTTCCATCCCAAGCACCTTTTCCACAAGTATCACAAGCAGCATCAGGGTCAAACTCTTCAGTTGTAAACATAAGTTCTCCCCATCTATTATAAATTTTCAATAAAAACGAATTTTTATCGATACCGTTACCACAAATTCTAAAACAATCATTCACACCATCTCCATTAGGTGTAAAAGCAGTAGGTGCATAAATAGAGAACTCATCTTTAATTAAAATTGTTCTTATGGCTGTATCTGTGCAATTAAATTCATTTTCACTTACTAACATAACGTCAAACTCACCAATATTTCTATATTGATGCTGTGGGTTAGCAAAATTAATTGTAGAATCTCCATCACCATAATACCAGAAATAATTTACTGCCTCTTCGGAGTGATTCTCGAAACTAATAATTGGATTTAAAATTCCGGCGATTAAAGGGTCAGCAGAGAAGTTAGCATATGGTTTTGGAAAGATTTGCAAATATTTCTCTTTTTTAAGTTTAGCTTTGCATCCGTATTGGTCTCTAATTTCTAGACTAACATCAAATCTTCCGCTATCAATATAATGATGAATTGGATTTTTCACAAAAGCAAACACTTCGTCTCCAAAACTCCAAACATAACTAGCATCTATCAAAGTATCATTAGATGTAAAATTAATATGCTCACCTGGGCAGGCTTCAAAAATATTTGCTTGGAAATCGACTTCAGGCTTAGGCACAACAGCTATAGTAATTTTAGCAGTATCTGGTGGTGTTTCGCACATATCACTAACTACGAATACATAATCTGTAGTAATATCAGGGCTCACATACATTGGCGAAGTTACAATTTGTCCATTTTGATTTACGACTAAATAAGGGCCTCCGCTCCCACCAGTAATATCTAATTCTATATATGCACTATCACCAACACAAATATGATTAATGCTATTACCAAGATTTTCTATTTTTAGTGGGGGTTTAACTTTTACAGTAGCATAATATCCGTCCACAGTACAACCTTTACTATCTGTAATTGTTAAATCATATCTAGTTGTTTGTCTTGGGCTGGCATTAAATTGATGATGTTCGTAAGCAGTTCCGTCACTTCCTTCCCAATGAAAATAATATGGTTGCGTTCC
>Ga0265295_1002430_pt1 | contig 29537 bp, 27 predicted proteins | sample Munlansysbiofilm_FD_192503 | JGI IMG/M metagenome (GOLD analysis project Ga0265295, IMG submission 192503) | Leachate microbial communities from a municipal landfill in Southern Ontario, Canada - Methane capture system biofilm | ecosystem: Engineered > Solid waste > Landfill > Unclassified ... | reverse complement strand
GCCATTCCAGATATTCGCCTTGTGATTGCCGGAACAGTATACAAAGACCAGGCTGTTTATGAAGAAAAAATAAAGGATTTGGATATTGGGGCTAATGTGGAAACTCATTTTCGCTATATTAGCGATCAAGAGGTTGCCAATTTTTTCAGACAATCTGACCTTTGTGTGTTACCATATAAAAGTGCAACCCAAAGCGGCGTAATTTCCACTTCATACAGTTACGATACTCCCGTCATTGCCTCTGATATTGGTGGAATTAGCGAGTATGTTGAAGCAGGAGAAACTGGTTTATTGGTACCGCCAAGTAATCCTCCCGCTCTTGCCGCTGCCGTGATCCAATTCTACGGCAAAGAAATGTTGACCGCAATGCAAAATTCAATTAGAAATTATAAAAAGAAGAATACTTGGTTCGAATTAGCAAGAATAATCTTGGGATAATGCGCATCCTTTTAATTAGCTACTATTTTCCGCCCTGTGGTGGAGCTCCAGTTCAACGCTGGCTAAGGTTTATTCCTCACTTAGTAAGATTCGGTTACCAGGTTACTGTATTGTGCTCTGAACATGGAGATTATCCGTTTATTGATGAAGCTCTTTGCCAAAAAATACCTCCTCAAGTGCAAGTTATCCGCGTAAAAGCTCCACGATGGCATCGGATTTGGCAAAAGATTTTCGGTAAAAAAAATGCTATCCCTTACGGCAGAATTCCCCCCAAAAAAAGCTTGCTCACCAAACTGTTCATCTGGTTAAGAATAAATCTCATTGTGCCAGATTTACGCGTATTCTGGAATCCTGCAGCATATCGGGCTGCATTATCCGAATTAAAAACAAAGCCATATTCTACTCTCATTACAACTGGTCCCCCTCACAGCAGTCATTTAATTGGCATGAGGCTACAATCTAAAACAAAGATACGATGGTTTGCCGATTTTAGAGATCCATGGACTGATATTCACTATTTAAAGCTGAACCCACCTTTGCCCATTGTGCAAAACATACATAAGTATTTAGAAAAAAAAGTATTAAGCCGTGCAGATTATGTGCTTATCGTATCTAAAGAAATCGCAGATTCACTTCCTGAGGGAAATAAACTTGTATTGCTCAATGGATTTGACCCCCATGATTTTGAAGATACTAAATACATTTCATCAAACTCTTTCCGCATTAAGTATGTTGGACAGTTTACAGCCGGACAAAAGCCCAGTTTGATAACTGATCTATGTAAGACTATTAACCGCGAATTCCAACTTAGCATGATTGGAACTCAGCTGAGTTCCGCCGAAGTGCAAGAACTACGGCAAAGCTGCATCAATACCCCAGTTTTAAAGGGATACGTTAGCCACGAACAAGCTATACAAGAAATGGTAGATGCCGATTTATTGATTCTTTTGGTAAACGATTATGAGGGCAATAGGGGCATGCTGACCACAAAGCTGTTTGAATATCTTGCTTCCCGTACTCCCATACTGTGCTTCTCTCCGCCAGAAGGAGCTGTTGTAGATATTCTTTCCCAAATTGATGGTGCAAAGGTGTTCTCATACAATCAGATATCTAATGCAGCAAATTGGGTGGATTCACTCCCCTTAGGCTTGCGCTGTAATGGCAATATAGATTCTTACAGCATTGACAAACAAATAGTTACGCTTGCAGAAGCCCTTTCAAGATAAAATTCTAGTTGACAGCAAATGGGCTTTAAACATTGTGACAAAAAATACTAACTAAAGAGAAGAGGTACCGATGCCACAACACAAATCTCCCCAAAAACGTATGGGAACGGACAAGAAAAGAGCTGCTCGCAACAATTACGTTAAACGCACAATTAGAACCCTAACCAAAGAACTGCAAGTTAATCCAGAAAATCGCATGGAACAGCTTGATAAGCTTTATGCCCAACTTGATAAAGCCGCCAAAAAGGGTGTTATCCACAAGCGTACTGCAAGCAGGCGCAAAGCTCGTTTGGCAGCCTTTGTAAACAAAGCAAACAAGCAGGAGAACTAATTTTAAAGGAATAAATGGCTAAGGTCAAAAAGCATAAACGAAGTATCTTATCTAAGATACTTCGTCTCTTTTTTAAAATACATCTATGGTTTTGGGGGATAATTGCCGCTTTGTCGATTCTTTTCAACTTCATAAATCCACCTGTAACACCACTCATGATAGAACGCTATATATTTCGCGGCCACCCCATTTATAAACGCGAATACATCAAGCTGGAGAAAATTCCCCAACGCACTCACGATATGCTAATCGCTCTTGAAGATGGTAATTATTACAAGCATTTTGGCTTCGAATGGAATATGATTAAAGAAGCTTATAAGCGAAATAAAAAAGCACATGAAGTTCGTTTTGGCGCTTCAACAATAAGCAATCAGCTTGCTAGAACAATATTTTTAACTACTCATCGAAACTATTTTAGGAAATATCTGGAAGTTCAGGTTACACTTATCATGGAACTAACCATGAGTAAAAGACGCATGTTAGAGCTCTATTTTAACTATGTAGAATGGGGTAAGGGTGTATATGGAATAGAAACAGCTTCTAGAGCCTACTACAGCAAAAGCGCAGCAAAGTTAAACACTACACAATCCATGCGGATGATTGCAATTCTTTCTAACCCAATAAAGTATACTCCCCATACCTATGCCAATTCAGCTTCCGCCCGTGAGCGCATGAGATTTTTGCAACGTTATTTCTAATGCAAGCATGTATGAACCACTTATATAATACTTTAGCAATTCATATCTGGTAATGGAAGAAAGATTTTTATATCATATTTGGGACGAAGGGCATCTTATTACGCACCCTAAGTGCAATAGCGGTAAATTGCTTAAGATTTTATATCAAGGACAGTATAATACCGGGCGTGGTCCGGATTTTAAGAATGCCGTGATAGAGATTGATGGCAAACAGCAACGTGGCGACATTGAAATTCATCTTAAAACCTCCGATTGGCAAGCCCATAACCACCACGAAGATTTGTTTTACAATCAAGTTATACTGCACGTAGTGCTAAAACATAACTCGACATACAGCTACACTATTTTAGAAAACGGGAACGCAGTTGAAATTCTAACTCTTGAACATCAATTGAGTGATGATATCCTCAAATTAACAATCAATCAAAAGATACCTTCAAGCCCGGCTGTTTATTGTGATCTCCTTTCAGCAATCGATAATGATAGACTTGCTGCCATACTTCACAGAGCAGGTATTCGCCGTTTTGAAAGCAAAATAAAGCGTTTCAACACTGCCCTTTCCCTTAGTAGTTTCGATCAGATCTTCTATGAAGGCATGTTTGAAGCTTTGGGATATAGTAAAAATAAGCTAAATACGCTTCAACTTGCCCAATCTCTACCGCTATCATTACTTAAGGGTTTTCTACAAGAAGGCTTAAGCGTACAGGATTTATGCTCAATTTATCTAATGGCTTCAGGATTATTGGAAAAAGCAAGTAAGGCACTTTCTTTGGAACAGCAATTAATTATTCACGATACCTGGGAAAAACAAGCTTATACTGCCAAGAGATTCGATATAGACTGGCAATTGTTTAGAATACGACCTCAAAACCACCCAATTAAACGCATTATTTATATAAGCTCAATAATCCACAACACGCTAGAAAAGGGATTATTCCGAAGTTTTATGAGTAATTGCCATACTAATTCTGAAATATACAAATCGTTCCGTAAAACCTTTGTTGCACATAAGAATCCCATTGGCAATGAGATGATGACTCTTGGCAAAAGCATCCAAGATAATATTTATCTAAATATCTTCTTACCCGTTCTTTGCCTTTGGCATCGTAGAATAGAGGGCGTTGATGCAGCGGTGATGGATGCTTATCGCAACTTTAAACCTTTACAGGCAAACTATATAACCAGATTTATGGAGCGCTATCTAAGTGCCTCACAAATCAAACTTGCCAACAGCAAAGCGATTTATCAACAAGGGTTGCTGGATATTTATCACCATTGGTGCAGTTGGCATTTATGCGCTGAATGCTTGTTGCGCAATAAATAGATTCCCTCGATAGCATACAACAAGGGTGGTTCGATCTTGCCCCCATACCCCTTTTTTTTAAACGGTCTTGAGCATATTTCAGAACTCGTACAGACCCATGAATCCCTCAATCTATAGCCCATGTGCAATACTTCCAGTATATAAGACCTTGTACAGTGGTTAAATACATTCATGCAGCCCACTCTTTAACCCCACGTCTTCAACATAATACTAACTATGCATTAAGCGGTTGTTATCCCTAACATACAGGATAATCTCAAGGGTATCCTTAGCTAAGAATAGCTTGAAGCGGTTGGTGGTCAACGGGTAACCATAATGTCGGGATAGTAGATTTCAAGGCAGTTGATTGGCCAGAGAAAGAGTGGAACACCTCTCAATAAAGAGCGAATACATGCGTAGACCCAATAAGATAAAGCTTTTAGACTAGTTCATATTCAATTTACGAAAGGATTTCTGCGCCATGTGCAGCAGTATTAACTGAAATTGTTGTTAGTGCAATCTGAAAGTTTTCCGATGCTCTTTGCAGGCTCCAAAACTGTTAAGAGCTGCATAATGAGCTTTAGTACCATAACCCTTGTGTTGCGCAAAACTGTATTCTGGGTATAGCTTGTCCATCTCAATCATCAATCTATCACGATAAACTTTTGCTAAAACTGAAGCAGCGGCGATACATGCTTGCCTAGAATCGCCCTTAATAACTGCCCTGCCTGGTATTGTGGGAGGAATATCTTTACCATCTACCAGCGCATATTGTGCTTTGGGTTCAAGCTTGAAAAAAGCTTTTTTGAAGCCCAGTAACGTAGCTTGCAGGATGTTTACTCTATCTATCGTTTTTGCAGGAATAGCGGCAATTGAATAGCAGATGGCAGAAGACACTATCTCTGAGTAAAGCTTATCCCTTTGCCTTGCCGTAAGCTGTTTAGAATCGTTTAACACAGGCAAATCGATATGATAATCTAATACAACAGCAGCTACTACAACCGGTCCCGCCAAAGCACCCCTCCCTGCCTCATCCAATCCGGCACACATGGTAAAGCTTGTGCTCGAAAGCAAATCCAGATCGTTTTGTAGAAGATGATTCATTTCTTGCTTAACACAAAAAAGAGGCGGTAATATCGATGATCTAGGCCCTGCAACTTTTTGGGATAGAGATTCCCTTTGTTTTCAACAGAATGGATAGCCTTCAAACTCAGGTTGCTCGAATTTACAATGTCCATTATTTCACTCACCAAATATACTCTTTGAACATGGGTTTCACTTTGATGAATGTATGCAGCTCCCCATTCTTGAAATAGCTCCAGACGTGAAATTTGTTTTCGCTTCCCCGGTTCATAATATGCTTCATGAATCATCATCCCTTCTTTCTCACGGCTAAGATTGCAGTTATCGCTAAAATTTTCAATGCTGTTAAGCAGGGTAGAAATATCAAATATAAACAAGCCATCACTACTTAAAGCTTTCTCTACTACATCAAAGCAGATCTTAATTTCTTGCAAAGAGCTAAGATAGTTGATGCTATCGAATAAGCAAAAGATCAAATCTAATTCCAGATAAGGAATAGGATCTGTAAGAGAAGCTTGATAGAGAAAAGGCTTTAACGGGCGTTTTGATGCATTTTCAAGCATCTGAGCAGAAATGTCACTGGCAAAAACTTCACATCCGTTTTGAACAAACCGAGATGCTACTGCAGCAGTTCCACACGCCAGTTCCAATACTCTTCTACATGGTGTTTTGGCATAAGTTTTGTGCCATAGTTTTAACAAATTGAACCATTTGTCATAATCCACATGTGCCATATACTTGTTATAGCGATCTGCAAAAAAAGTATATGAAGCATTGCTTTGCATACCCAAAACACCTTGAACTGTAAACAAAGAGAAGCGCTTATTGGCGCCCAAATTTAAACATACCTGTTCTGCCTTAGCCCATGCCTCATACAAAAAGTCTTTTCTATTCTCGTACAACTCGGATCCTAAACACATTTGGAAGCCGGAATCGGTATAAATAAAATGGACAAAAGAGAGAGGGGCACTGCATAAGATACTCTGCACTAAATTTTTACGGCTACATAGTAACGCTTTACTCCCTCTTCGCTTATTGTAGAATTCACTTAACCAATAAACACAATTAATGGTCTGCCCTTGTAAGTGATGCTTAACAGCTACATCCTCTTCGAATACATAAAGATCTGTTCCCCTCAATACTTCAACAAATTCATCCGGTAATGAGTAGGGTAGATATAGTAGTAAGAACTGGCGGCTAACATGAATCGTAGGGCAATCATGCCATAGTTTGCTGGCAAGCGAAAAGCTTAGGCAAATATCCATTATCTGTTCATCAAAGCTGGGAGCATCGTTACAGTCATCCTGTTGTTCCCACATCAAATGTGCCCCTACTTTCAAGATTTCACTTGGGTTCGGAATAGACAATTTGTCAGAAAGCAGCCGCAGCTTCATCTTTGCTTATCGCTGCTCCCCGGTTTAACTAAGTCTACACCCAATTTGCACAGTTCACATTCATCGGGAGACCACATTGGAATATCGAGGCTCAAAAGGCTTTCTGTAGGAACCCCAAAATCCAGCATTCCCCCGCTTCGGTCTACCAAGATTCCAACCGCAACTACTTCAATCCCCTGGTTTGTTGCACAATTAATCACTTCTCTAATGCTTCTGCCTGTAGATGCAATATCTTCAATAACCACCGCCTTATGGGTGTGTTGTAAATCAAAGCCGCTTCTAAAGGTCATCTCATTCTCTTTTCTATGGGTAAATAAAAAGCTTTTCCCCAGAATTCGCGCTACTTCATAAGCCAGTATTATCGCCCCAAAGGCAGGTCCTATTACCGTATCAAAACCATAATCTTCCAAGCGCATTGCCAACCGTTTGCAAAGCGTATGAGTTGCTTCAGGATTCTGTAGAAGACGAATCTTTTCTATATAGCGATTACTGTGATTTCCGCTTGTTAGCAAAAAATGCCCTTCCATAATAGCTTTTTCATTGGTTAGGATACGATTTGCCAAGTAACTATCGTCCAGATCATTCAATAACCCGTTTGCTTCCTCTTGTGCATCGGCAAACACCTGCAACTGGATAGTGTACATATCGCCTGCCATAGACGCATACATACTTTGGAAACGTTCATTTTGTAAGTATACTTCAAAGCCAGCTTCTTCTAAAAAGGCTTTTGCCATTTCAGCTTCAAAACTATCGGTAAATGTGGCTATTGTAACAAGTTCGCTTTTCATATCCTGCTCCTTTAACTAAATAAAGGGGGCGAATCAAGCGCCCCCAGTGTAATACTTTTATGGGTTTTAAGATCAGCCTTTACCGATCTGCATCCCATGTTTTATGGCTTTAAGATTCAATTCTAGTAATTCTGGATTTCTATCCTTCATAAAGCTGTTAAGATCTTCTTCCATAGTCTCGTACTTAATTATTCCGGTTTTGCCAATAATAATCCCAATGGCAAGCATATTTAGCACCATCTGATTTCCAATCTCTTTGGCAATATCAACCATCGGAGCCGAAATAGTAGTTATGTCCTCACGTTTACAACCATGGGGGCACATGTTTGTGTTATATATCAAGATACCATTGGGTCGGATGGACGGTGCAAATTTGTCTATTGAAGGTTGATTAAGTGCAACCAGAATATCTGGATAACTAACTATTGGAGAAGCAATCGGTTCATCGGATACAACTGTTGATACATTCGCTGTACCGCCGCGCATCTCGGGACCGTAAGAAGGTAACCAGGAAACATTTTTCCCTTCTTTCATTCCGGCTTTAGCTAAAAACTTACCAATGGTAAGTACGCCTTGACCGCCAAATCCTGCGCAAATTAATTCAGTAGTCATCATTCTGCTCCTTTATCTCTAAAGCAACCCGGTTTGAAGAAGGGCAGCATATTCTCTTTCGCCCAATCACGAGATTTAATGGGATCTAAACCCCAGTTTGTGGGGCAAGTGGAGATGAATTCCACAAAGGTAAATCCTCTTCCTTCTTTGTTATATTGAATAGCCTTAGAAACTGCTTTTTTTGCCTTAATGATCTCTGCGGGACTTAGTAAAGAAACTCGCTCAATATAATATGGAGCTAGAAGACTATCCAATAGTTCACATACTCTAATGGGAAATCCAATATCATCTGTATTCCTTCCATACGGGCTGGTAGTAGTTTTCATTTCTGGCAAGGTTGTGGGTGCCATTTGACCACCAGTCATACCATAAATGGCATTATTTACAAAGAATATAGAAATATGTTCGCCCCTGTTTGCGGCATGTACAATCTCTGCTGTGCCAATTGCAGCAAGATCGCCATCACCCTGATAGGTGAAAACATGCATGTCTGGACGAGCTCGCTTCATTCCTGTAGCCACTGCTGGCGCTCTGCCATGTGCTGCTTCAGCCATATCGAAATTGAAGAACTTATAGGCAAACACCGAGCAGCCCACTGGAGCTACGCCTGTCATTTTATTGATCAAACCATGTTCGTCGATTGCTTCCGCAATAAGGCGGTGTGCTACACCATGCAAACAACCGGGACAATATGTAAAGGGGGTACTGGTTAACGTTTCGGGTCTAAATGCTATCTTTTCCACAATCTCCTCCTTAAAAGCACTCATCAAGCTTAGCTTTAATTTCGGCGGGAGTGAAAACAATACCGCCCACTCTTCCCCAAAAATCTACCGGTACCTTACCATTAACGGCAATCTTAGCATCGTCCAGCATCTGGCCAGTATTCAATTCGAAAACATATACTTTCTTAACTTTAGGACCAATGGCTTTGGCTATGGCGCCGTAAGGAAATGGCCACACATTGATGGGGCGAATCATGCCCACATTCTTGCCTTGTGTCTTTAGCTCGTTGATGGCAGATTTTACTACCCTAGAGGCGGTTCCCCATGCCACACAAAGAACTTCATTATCGTTGGATATATTGTATTCTTCGTATTTTATCTCATTTTTCTCAATCTCAGCATATTTCTTGTAGAGCTTGTTTACATGCTTTTCTAACATCAAGGGATCGATCTCTAAAGAATTAATTTCGTGATGATGTTTCTTATCGCCATCTTCATTCGGGCATATACACCAAGATTCATGCTGATGCCACATTTCTTTGATCTCTTCGTCACTTTTGGCTGGTTTAAACTCTACCGGCTCCATCATCTGACCTAGCATGCCATCGGCAAGAATCATCACAGGATTGCGGTATTTATCTGCCAGATCAAACGCTTCCGAAGCCATATCAGCAAATTCCTGAACAGAACTGGGAGCTAACACGATCAAACGATAATCTCCATGTCCACCACCTTTTGTTGCCTGAAAATAGTCTCCTTGCGCTGGTTGGATATCTCCTAATCCAGGTCCTCCACGTTGAACGTTTACAATTACACAGGGCAGTTGAGCACCAGCAATGTATGAAATGCCTTCCATTTTTAAGGATATGCCCGGAGATGAAGAAGAAGTCATTACTCTCTTTCCACAACCCGCAGCACCATAAACCATATTTATGGCAGCCACTTCACTTTCTGCTTGTAAAAACGTTCCATTAACTTTCGGCATCATACGTGCCATGTATTCAATCAATTCACTTTGAGGAGTGATGGGATAGGCAAAATACAATCTGCATCCACTGCGAATGGCAGCTTCCGCTACTGCTTCGTTTCCTTTCATCAATATCTTCGCCATTATTGCCTCACTTCTCAACCGTTATTGCCACATCGGGGCAGGTTACATAGCACATCTTGCATGCGATGCACTTATCTTGCTCAAAACACTCTGCATAATGATAGCCTTTGGCATTGATGTTTTCCGAAAAGCGGATTATCTTTTTCGGGCAGGCAGCAATGCATAAACCACATCCCTTGCAGTAGTTTGGATCAACCGTCATTCTTGGCATGGTTGTTCTCCTTGTAAGTAATTTTTCACTAAAATGATATAGCTTAGAAATGCAGGAATTTGTCAACACATTTCACCAAATTCTAAATCTCAATTCTTCTATGCTACTAAAGAAACCTTTGATATGATTTTTGGTTAACCCAGAACTAAAACCGCATCATGAAGCTACATTTCATGAAACGGTTAAGCTTAGAATATTCGGCTCAAATCTATTTTGTCAAACGGTTAAATTTCATGTAAATCTTAGTGCCCTTTCCGGGTGTGCTTTCAATTTCCAGACTACTGTTCATACGCATCAAAGCACCCCGACAAAGCGTAAGACCCAAACCGATGCCATCATTTAGATCTTCGTTACCCGCCTTTGGTACCATACCTTCCCGTAAAATTTGCAGAGTCTTTTCATCCATACCTTTACCATTGTCTGAAACACTTATTTGAACCATATCGCCTAAGTTTTCAACCCTGATGTCAACTGTACCTTTTGCCTGAGTAAATTTAATGGCATTGTTCAAGAGGTTGCGGATCGCGATTTTAAATAAATCTGCATCTATAACTGCTTCTATTTTTTCTTCTGCAAAGTAGTAATTAAGATCTATCCGGCGCTGCATAGCTATAGGCAAGTATACAGCAAAGATTGACATCACAATTGGTACCAGATCTTGCTGAATCAGTTCCACGGATAAATCCAATTTCCGGCGTTGCAGACGAATCCCATCCAGCATTTCGTTTACAAGCTTAAATATGTTTTCTCCGCTTTTTTTTAAACTATGCAATATCTCGTCATGCTCTTCTTTGGCAATGTCGCCATCCAACAACATCCCCAATATCCGATTGAAATTTGCCAAAGGAGCGCGAACATCGTGGCTGATTACTGAAACCAGCCAGTTTAAGACCTCCACGGTGTCACTTAACATCGCATTTCGTTCTTCGAGATCATTTGTGGTTTCCAAAATCAATTTATTCTTTCTTTTGAGCTCAATATTCTGTTTTCGGTAAGCTTTTGCTTGCCCTTCGATTTTACGCTTATAGTAATTTGCCTCGTTTATGCTGATACTATTCTTCTTAAGATTTACATTATATTCATTCTCCCAATCCAAGCTTATTCGCAGAAATTCGTAGGCTTTATCAAATAACTTGCGCTTTGCATAAAGCTCTGCCAGCATATTTATAATACGGTTTTTTAGTGCTTGAACATCAGTAGTGCTGGCTATATCTAGAGCTTCTTCCAAGTATTTTTGAGCCTTTTCAAGATCCGCCTTCTGCATATAGATTGAACCAAAATTAGCGATGCAATTTGCCATCGGGGCGACATCTCTGCATTGCCGATAGGCATCAAGAGATTGCTGGTAATACTCCAAAGCTTTATCCAGATCCCCACTGGTCTCATAGATATACCCGATGTTATTCAAAGGTCCCGCCATATCTCGTGGAAAACCCCGCTCATCCTGTAGTTCCAGACACTCAAATGCGTGTTTCAACGCCAGATCCTTCTTTCCCAAGGCACTGTAAGCCAAAGAAATATTATTCAATACATTGATCAAACTTGGTGTTTGTTTATATTTTTTAGCTAGTTCCATCGCTTCCAGCCAGTAATCCAGTGCTTTTTGGTGCAAGTTATCTCTTTCAAATTCAGTTCCAATATTTATCAGAGGGGATATCTTGAGAATCTCCAGATTATTATCTTCAGCTTTATTCAAGGCATCAAAAGCGTATTGTAAAGATAGACTGCCATCCCCCACATAACCGTAGCCAGCGCTAATGTTGTTTAGCATGTGAATTTTATTCTCTGTTTCTTTGCTTTTTGCTAGAATGTCTTTCCAGGTTTCTACTGCCTCCAAAAACTTGCCCGTTTGAGCATGGCAAACTGCAATATTGGAAAGAGCCCTAGTTTCAACTCTTCTTATTCTGTATTTTCGCCCATATTCTACCAATTCTTCAAAATGCGCAATCGCTTTTTCTAATTCACCGTGTCGTCCGTAATACTCCCCAATTTTCCCCATAATATCTGAATAAAGCTTTCTATGCTTGTTAAAGCTTCTGTTTTTAGCCAATTGTGTCAATTTCGCTATAGCCTTACCCGCATCTTATTTGGACATTTCTATCAGATTGTCCATATACGAATTGAGGAGCTCAATCTCTTGATCCGTTGGTAGTTTTTTATTTTTATTCATATACATATTCTAGAGCCAATCCTTGATTTGTCAACACAATTTCCATTATCTATTCTAGAAAATTGAAGAAATCTTATGAATCCCATTTGTTTACTTGAACGTCTGCTTATTGACGCTCAGTACCTTGAGATAGTCTAATATCTCAATATAATCTTTCGCTGCAAGAAGTCTAACTATGAGTTCGCCAAATCTTCTCCTAGCATCCCAGCAAGCATAGTGTTTTTCCCTAACCCGCCCTACTAGTGGGCACTAGTATTGAAAACGATCTTTTTAACTCCGGTCATCGAGCGGTTGTGATACTAAAGAAAAATCTTGACTTGATTTATGGCTACAAAGGAATTGAAATACTTTGTTTTACAGAAGGATGAACTAATGGAAAATGAACCCAAAACTCCTGTACCGAATTTTATTCGTAATATTATAGAAGAAGATATCCAAAGTGGTAAACACGATTACATCGTTACCCGATTCCCTCCTGAGCCAAATGGATATTTACATATCGGTCACGCCAAATCAATCTGTTTAAATTTCGGCTTAGCACGAGATTTTGAGGGCAGATGTCATCTCCGTTTTGACGACACAAATCCCGTGAAAGAAGACGTGGAATACGTAGATAGCATCATGGAAGACGTACGCTGGCTTGGATGGAATTGGAACGACAAGCTGTTTTATGCATCAGATTACTTCGACAAGCTATATGAGTATGCAGAAATCCTTATCCAAAAAGGCAAAGCATTTGTATGCGATCTGAACATGGATGAACTCCGCAAGTACCGCGGAACCCTTACCATACCTGGTAAAGACAGCCCTTACCGAAATCGTTCCATCGAGGAAAACCTTGATTTGTTTAGGCGCATGCGCTCTGGTGAATTCCCTGAAGGCAGCAAGTCTTTGCGCGCCAAGATCAACATGGAAAGTCCCAATCTAAATATGAGAGATCCTGTTATTTACCGCATAAAAAAGAACGATCACCATCGTACAGGAGATAGCTGGCAAATCTACCCCATGTACGATTATACGCATTGCATTTCTGATGCTTTGGAAGGAATAACACATTCGATATGTACCTTAGAGTTCGAAGACCATCGCCCTCTTTATGATTGGTTTTTAGATCAATTGCCTGTGCCCTGCCACCCTCGCCAAATAGAGTTTGCTCGCTTGAACCTCAGCTACACTGTGATGAGCAAGCGCTTGCTGCTGGAACTAGTAAAAAACGGTTATGTAAATGGTTGGGACGATCCCCGCATGCCCACTATTGCTGGCATGAGAAGGCGTGGCTATACTCCCGAAGCAATTCGGGATTTTGCGGATCGCATCGGGGTAGCAAAAGCTAATAGCATGGTAGATTTTGAGCTACTAAATTTCTGCGTCCGAGAGGATCTTAATAAAAAAGCCTTGCGCCGCATGGCAGTTCTTGATCCTATCAAACTTACAATTACAAACTATCCTGAAAGTAAAATTGAAGAGTTGGTTGCGGAAAACAATCCTGAGGATCCCGCTTCAGGCAATCGCATGATCAGCTTTTCACGCAATCTCTTTGTTGAAAGGGAAGACTTTATGGAAGAACCGCTTAAGGGTTGGTTCCGCTTAGCTCCCGGCAAAGAAGTACGCTTGAAACATGCATACTATATTACTTGTGATGAAATTATCAAGGATGCGATGGGAAATATCACCGAACTTCGTTGTTCTTACGATCCCAATAGTAGAGGTGGTTGGAGTAAAGACGGCCGCAAGGTTAAGGGCACAATTCACTGGGTTTGTGCAGAAACTGCCATCCCTCTTCAAGTGCGATTATTTGAGCACCTCTTCACTATTCCAGATTTAGGCGATATCGAAGAAGGAAAAAGCCATTTAGATTATCTCAATCCAGCCAGTTTGATTGTAAACAATAATGCCCTAGCAGAAAGCTCATTAAGTGAAGCCAACCCAGGAGATAAGTTCCAATTCTTACGAATGGGTTATTTCTGTGCGGATAAAGATTTTTCAGCGAATAATCCTGTATTCAACCGCATAACTACGCTCCGAGACAGTTGGGCAAAACAAAAGAAAAAACAATAACCTACCTGGAGGAAAACATGACTTACAAAGTTGTACTTATCAAGATCGACCGTCGTGCCACCGAAGCCACTAGAGTGCAAAGCATTCTTACCGATTTCGGATGCAACATCAAGGTGCGATTGGGACTGCATGAGGTTTCCAAAGAATTCTGTGCAAACGATGGTCTGGTAGTTTTGGAAGTAGAGGGTGATATGGCTCTACTGAAAGAGATGATGGATAAACTGAACGCCATCGAGTATGTAAAAGCCCAGTTGATCGAAATGTAACCCTTTACTCAAATCCTATAAACGCCGGTGATCATACCGGCGTTCTTTTTTGGGGCAAATTAACGATTAGGGTTTTGGAGCGGAGACTTCGTATTTTGGTAGTCTACATCTTTATCCGGTTGTTACAAAAAACGTGGGCAACCCCACGTTTTATCCTAATTTTAGTGAACAATGCGTGTTCCTGTCTTGCCTTCAAAGGCATCCACAATTTTTTCGATTGAAGTAATCAACACTTCACTGCCACCCCGCTTCAAAAAATCTATTGCTGCAAGTATCTTTGGACCCATACTTCCAGCGGGAAATTGTTTTTCATCATAATGCGTTTGCGCTTCTGCTACTGTCATTACATCCAGATCCTGTTGATTCTCTTTACCAAAATTGATAGAAACCTTCTCCACTCCAGTTAGAATCACAAACAAGTCCGCTTTGATGTTCAAAGCCAACAGTGCACTGGCAAAGTCCTTATCTATAACGGCATCTATGCCTTCCAAACTTCCATTATCCTCACGATATACGGGAATTCCTCCGCCACCAACGGCAATTACGATCTCACCTTCGTGAACCAGCTCATTGATTGTCTCAGCAGGAATAATCTCAATAGGCATTGGTGAGGGTACCACCCGGCGATAACCCTTGCCAGAATCTTCTTTTAGGCTCCAACCCAAGCTTTTTTTCAGCTCATTTGCCTGTTCAGCGGTATAATAGGTACTGCCCACAAACTTAGTAGGATTCTTCATACTGGGATCGTTTTTATCCACTACTACTTGTGAAACGATGGTTATTACCTGTTTGGAGATGCCTTGCTGAAGTAGCTTGTTTTGTAAGCTTTGTTCTATCATATAGCCCATAGTACCTTCTGTGGCAGCATTTAGCACACCTAGGGGCAAAGCTGCAAGGCCTTCTTTTTCTCCTGCTTCCTGTTGGCGGAGAAGATTTCCCACCTGAGGTCCATTGCCATGGGTAATACTTAGTTGATAGCCTCTGCTGATAAGTTCCACGATGCCATCCAATGAGTTTCTGGTATTGGCAAACTGCTCCGTAATAGTTCCTTTCTGACCTGCCTTAATGATGGCATTTCCGCCTAAAGCAAGAACCGCTGTCTTTTTCATATATTTTCCTCTTTATGTATTTAAGTGAAAGCCGGGGATGAGCAAAAAACTCACCCCCGGATATGGATAAATCCTTAAATAGGATTGCTTATTTCTTCTTGGAAGTTGATTTTTGGGGTGTTTTCTTTTTAGGGGCTGCTTTCTTTGCAGCTTTCTTTGCAGCAAAACCTTCCAATACCTCAGCCACAGTTGGGCTGCCAATTTCCTGCAGTTCATAGCCAACCTGACAAGCGGGTTTGGTGATTTTTACGATGCGACGCAGGTCGATTGGGGTAGCGATAACCACAGAATCACATTCGGTAGTGTTGATAGTTTTTTCCAAATCCTTGATCTGTTTAGCACTATATCCCATAGCTGGAAGCAGAATGCCAATATCCGGATATTTTCTATATGTATCTTTAATCTCGCCAACTGCCCAAGGACGAGGATCTACAAAATCGGCACAGCCATATTTCTCAGCAGCAACCATTCCAGCGCCAAAGGTCATCTCACCGTGGGTAAGGGTAGGGCCATCTTCCACTACTAATACATTCTTGTTCAAAATCATCTCGGGATGATCTACAAAGAGAGGGGAAGCAGCTTCGATTATCTTGGCATTGGGATTGATGGCGCGTACATTGGCACGTACTTCGTTGATATCGTCCATATCGGCACTATCAATTTTGTTGATTACAACTACATCTGCCATCAATACATTGGTTTCGCCAGGATAGTAGGAGATTTCATCGCCAGGGCGGTGAGGATCTACTACTACTATGCGAACCATTTCGTTTGAGCAGTAGAAAGGAATATCGTTATTCCCGCCGTCCCAGATGATGACGTCTGCTTCTTTTTCGGCTTCGCGAACGATAGCTTCATAATCTACACCAGCATAGATAACACTACCCATTTGGATATGGGGCTCGTATTCTTCCATTTCTTCGATGGTGCATTTGTGTTTTTTAAGATCAGAAAGTTCGGCAAAACGTTGTACTTTCTGTTTTACCAAGTCGCCATAAGGCATGGGATGGCGAATAGATACAACTTTAAGTCCGCGTGCTTTGAGGGCTTTCACAACCGCACGGGTAGTCTGAGACTTTCCACATCCTGTGCGTGTTGCACAAATGGTTACTAGTGGTTTGCTGGTTTTAATTGTAGTGTTTTCTGCACCCATCAGCATAAAATCTGCGCCAGTGGCATTTACCAAAGCGGCTTTGTGCATAACCACTTCATAGGGAAGATCGCTGTATGCAAGGACCACAAGGTCCACATTGTGTGTTTGGATAAGTTTCTTAATCTCACTTTCGGGTTTGATCTCGATACCTTTGGGATAGAGCTTACCTGCCAAGGCAGCAGGATATTTCTTATCGTCGATACCGGGGATTTGGGTGGCGGTAAAAGCTACGACTTCATAGTCCTTATTATCGCGGAAAAAGACGTTGAAATTGTGGAAGTCGCGCCCTGCAGCGCCCATAATGATAACTTTGCGTTTCATTGAGAATCTCCTTTATTTACTTAGTTTTTGTTCTTTGTAACAAGCTTTCAAACATACTTTTAACGTCAAGAAAAATCTTGAATCCATCCTTATTCCTTAGCTCTATCCTAAGTTTTAAATAGTTCAATTGCTTTAAGTAATTCCAAAAGAACGTTCAATGCTCAGGCAAAGGTTATATCTTAACACACTAAGTGTGGTAGGTGCGAATTCAGAACCCCAAGCTAGCTTATCTGCAATCTGTTTATGTGTATTGAGTTATGTAAAACAATAGTCACAATTTTCCAAGATATTAAAGTGCTTGACCCAAATTGACTCTCGCTATTATTTGAGTCATTTATGCATTCAACCGCACATGTGAGGTACTTAGATTATGTTAATAAGAAAATACGATCCTGCGAAAGATGCGGAAGCATTGATTCAACTGATCAAATTGGAGGGCAAAGAGTGGATATGCTATTGGAGTGATGATTCTATAGGAAAGTATAAATTAGCTTTAAAAAAATCAATCACCTATGTGGCATACAATCATAATGAGCTTATCGGCTATTCACGCTCATTGGAGGATTGTGGCTTTTACATTTATGTATGCGACTTGTTAGTTTGCAAAAAGCACAGAGGCAAGGGCTTGGGACGTATGCTGATGGAATGTATTAGAGATGAATTTCCGGATTATGGCACTTTTGTGATGTCTGATGTAGATGATTATTACCACAAATTGGGCTACAAAAAGGAAGGATCAGTATTCCAAGTATCCTGATCGCAGCTCAGTTTCAAAAAATACATCCGTTTAGTGTTTGATAGCTGACCTATTGTAGTTATTTATAAGATATACCTGCCACACTTAACTCTTCAAACAGAATCGATCTCTAATGTTTTAAAGAAAGGATAAGGTAGGTTCATCTTGGGATACTGCCAAATATTCAAGATGATAGCAGCCTGAACCCAATCTAGCTATGGCGTTAAATAATAGGCATTTATTGGGCTGAATGAAAACTGCGAAAAGCTAAAGATAGCTCTCTCTATCAAACCTCGTGGGTAGCCAGCAAAAAGGGCTTTCATTCGGTTCGAGTAGGTGGGAGCAGGAAATTGTCTGCCCAGCTTGCTACCCCATCCCTCGCTATTGGTTTCCCTTGACGAAACAGTGTCTGCCTGTACTGTAAGGGCGCTCGCAGTCAAGCGCCCATTCGTAGCGTAGAAATCCGATTGCACGGATACACTTAGCTCCAAACTTGTAAAACATGGCAATAACTGTTTATATAAGGTCGATTAACTCGTATATTTTAACCGCTTTATTTTTACCTTTTACCTTTACTTCGTCCAAATATTTCACTTGCACTAGATCTTTCACGTGCTCCAGAGTAAATTCGCTGATAATTATATGCTTGGCAGTCTCAAACTCTTTATTTATGCTTTCCAGACGAGCACCTAAGTTTATGGTATCGCCAATGGCAGTGTAATCAAAGATCTGTTCACTGCCCAAATTTCCCACTACAGCAAAGCCTGTATTGACTCCTATGCCAATCTCAAACCCTTCTTTGCCCTCTGCTTTCCATCTTTCCTGCAGTTCATTCATTACATCCCGCATCTGAAGTGCCACCTTGCAAGCGCTTAACGCATGATTGGGCAAAGGCACCGGCGTACCAAACAGTGCCATAATCTCGTCACCCACAAATTTATCCAGAATACCTTTGTTTTCCACAATCACATTCACCATAGCAGTGAGGTATTCTTTAAGTATATTAACTGTCTCTTCCGGACTATGGTTTTCGGAGTATGTAGTAAACGAACGGATATCCGAAAACAGAACGGAAATCTCCTGTAAAGAGCCACCATAGCTAAGTTTCTTGGGGTTTTTAAGCAGTTCCCCTACCAATTCCGGCGCCATATATTGTTGGAATGCTTGGCGAATAAAGCGTTTTTCTTTTAGGGAATCCAGATAATGACAGATGATGCTGGCTATATAAATGAGAACCATCGCTAGCACCGGTTGAACCATGGGAATGAGGAAGTTTTGGTGGATAAACAATTGATATCCCGCTAAATATACAATTGCTACCAATAATAAAAGCGCTAAGGCAGAAAGTTGGGGTTTTAGTTTGCGGAAGACAAACCAAAAGAGGAATATCAGGATAAACTCTATTAATAATAATAATAAGGGATCAATCCCCTGTAGATATTCACCATTGCGCACCATCTCGATGAAATTGGCGTGTATTTCAACCCCGGGAGTCCATTCTCCCCCAAAAGGAGTAGGAAATTTATCGTGAAGTTCATCAACGGTTGCCCCAATTAAAACAATCTTGTCCTCAAGAATTCCCGATTCTGCAATATCATAAAACTCATCAAATTCTAAACCCTGATAACCGGGCATTGCCATAGTAGAATCGTCTATCACACTGGCATAGGATAGAGCAGGGAATGTGCCTGCGGGTCCGTAATAATTGATAATTGCCTTATTATGGGAGTAAATTGGAATTCTGTATGGTGCAACCCGCAGTTTATTCTCCGTCACACCTATGTGATCTGCCCATGAGTTTTGATATATTCGGCTATTGCCCAATGCCGCTACGCCAATGCTATAAAATGCTTTATTATCTAGGGTTTCAAAAAGAGTATATTTGCGGATGGCATTGTCCGAATCTGAATTCATATTTACCACACCCCAAGGAATGTTGTATTCCATGATAGGTGTTATTGGTGCTAGCAGTTGATCAGGATCGTTATGGGTTTTACCATGTAACACTTTACCCGCAAAAATTACATTGCCATATTTTGCTGCAGTATCTGCTAAAAGCCTATCTGCTTCGGGATAGCGAGAGCTTTCGGTAAACTCTACGTCGAATACAATCAGTTTAGCGCCAGCGAGACTAAGATTCTCAATCAGTTTGGCATGGTAGTCTCTCGGAAAGGGCCACGTCATATCCAAAGCGCTAAAACTGGCGTCATCTATGGCAATTAGAACTACTTCTCCACTGGGCTCACGCTCATCACGAAGTTTGAACAAGCTATCTTGAGCTTTGTATTCTAAAGAACTGAAGACCGGAAGCAAAAAAACTATCTTGACTAGTATTAGTAAAACAACGGGTATAAAAAAATAGCGATATCGAGTCATTACAAAGCTCCTTGTGGAAAGAACGAAGCGTGACTATCTGGTCACGCTCCGTATACTATTTGATGAATAATTAGAATCTTTGAGTAAGGCACAACCGGAAAGTTGTAGCATCGTAATCGGCATCGCCATAATCCTTGTTCTTGTAATTCTTCAAGCCCAAATCTGCCGTAACGGTCATGTTGTTGATGGGATAACTTTCTACGCCGAGATTGAAGTAATTATAAGTTTGAGAATCATAATCGCCGGAAAGGCTGGTGTTTCGATATGATACATAGGGGTTTAGGCGATTTTCCCAAAGCTCATAATAGGCCTTAAGAAAGAAACTGGAGTTTTTGCTGGTTGCATTGCCCAGCTTGTCCTTATTGCTTGCAGTAGCAAATGAGATTTGCGTTCTGAGGGGAAGCATTAAGTAGCTATTATTCATGGTAAAAGCTAAACCATTATTGGCGTTTTCGGTAATCTTTTCCACGTTTTCATCAGGCTTACGCTCGCTCTCACTTGAACCTAAACGATAACTAATATCTACTTGGGTTGGTACCTGAGGTATTTGAACAATGTTATATCCAATGCCAAAACTCATATTAAGTGCTTTGCGGTTATAAGGTTCAAACTCGCTGTCGATATCCGGATTGTTTTTGTTCTTACCAGTAGAGCTATTTAATGAAGCCTTGATATATGGCATATTAGGGTAACGCAAGATAGCTTGAGCAAATATGTTTTGATATGAGTTTGTTTCACTCTTGTGCTTCATTAAGTTGTCTTCGGTAGTACTGAAACCGCCGGACATGGTTAACAGATGCCCCAGAGTATACTGATCGGTTATAGAAATAACCTTAGTATCGTTAAGTTGATTGTATGTACCTAAAGAATTGAAAGCAGATCCGGTTTCTGTATATTGCACGTTGAGGAAATTATTCAGGAAATACATTCTCAAATATCCTGTCCAAGCCACATTAGCCTTACTTGGCAGGAAGGGCTCCATGTTCTTGTTTATCACAAAATAATCGGCGTAATCTGCTGGGTCAATATCGACCAGATCAATCCCATAGTCATCCAGATCTTCACTGCTGATAGGACCGGGAATAGTATTATTATTCAAGATGCTACCGGCAAGTTCAATGCCCGCCATTACGTTTTGATCTGGTACATTGAGTTGCATATCCAAAGCCACAACCGCATTATCCTGTGCTTTTACGTTATAAGCAGTATCGCCGTTGTCGTCTGTATACTGATAAACACCCTTATCTAAAGAACTGATAATATCGCGATAGCGAGTTCCAGTAACGCCAAAGCGGAAACTCTGATCGTTGCCAAACTGCAATCTGGCACCTATGGCTTCTTGCTTGAAAGTACCGGATGCATTAGTGCCGAGTATTGGATCAGCTTCTGTCTTAGTTTTCCTAATAGATTCACCATGAGCCCAGCTAAGTTCTAGATACCGGGTGTGAAATCTGCTGTATAAACCGCGAATGTTTTTCCCAGACATTGTAAATTGTGAAAGACTGGGCGAGTAGTCTCCAAAGAAAACATCCAGCATAGGTATTTGAACACCAAAAGTATAGCGATTTACTGGTTGTTTATTTTTGTCTTCCAAGCTGGATACAAGCAAGTTGGCTTGAAGGTCGGCAATTCCATAACTACCATATAAATCTGTCCAAGTTCTGTAATCATCGTCCGGATCGCTAAAAGCATTGTCTTTATTCGAAACGCTATACATATTAGCAGAGAAATTAACCGAACCTCTGTAAGTAAAAGGCAATTGAGGTTTTTGCGATCCCGGTAGTACTTGAGTTATCCAAGTATCGGAATAGACTTCTGCTCCCTTAACTTTGGCTGTTACCATCGCTTTTTTGATGCCATCTTGCGGACGGTCTTCCCGGTATACCAATACAGATTCCCCAATCTCAGAATCGTGGGTAACATCTCTATCGCCAACAAATACACGAATGCTTTTAGGATCTAAATCTCCACTGAGCGCAAGGTAACTAACAGCCAACACATAACCGTCATCAGCGGAAACGGAGCTCTCATCCGAAACCAGTACAAAGCCTTCGGTAAGAGAACCTTTGGGAGCATTTAGCTTGATGGTGTACAAAGGAGTGATACCATCATCGGTTGGCAAATAACTACTGCTGCCATTAGGCATTATGAACTCGAAACGATATTCTATATCATCGGTTTTAACGGCAGTGCGAGGAATAATCCCTCGCCAGTAAAGAGAGTTGGGGTCATCCTGCCGCATAGGTTCATTATACCATTTTGTAGTACCCACGGCACGATATTGAACCTCAACTGTGCTTATTTCTTCATGCCCTTGCACGATTTCCAAAAGAAGCTCAACGTCTGTTCCAGGCACAAAAGTTTGTGGGCTAACATGCAGTGCGGAAATTGCCAATAAAGAAATACTGCTGAGTATCAGAGCTAGTATTAAAATCAATTGTTTCATATTGAACTCCTGCATTAATATGTAACTTCTATGTGTTTTATATTTCCATTTTTATCTAATACGCGAATGAGGATAGTGTTGGTTTCGCTGGATTGATTAGCTTCCAATTCAGCTTGCTCAATCTCACTGATATCCTGCGCAGAGCTTTGGCGTAGTTCCACCTCCCCATCTGGATCTATAACTGCTGTATTACCTTTGGAAACGTTTTTTACTTCATCGGTATCCAAAATTCTTAATTCCACCTCGCCATCGGTTACAATAAAGGTGCTAAAACCATCATCATCTACTCTGGTCATAAACTCGGTTCCCTTTACCGAAGCTACGGTAGTAGGCGTTTGTACGGTAAATGCGCCTGTACCCTTTTTTACTTGGGTAAGAACATTGCCTTTATTTACGTTTACCTTTTTTGAAAGTTGAGTTCCGCTTTTGCTAGCATTGATGGTAACTACTGAGTTCGAAAAGAGCTTAATCATAGATGACGCATCTATAAATTTATACGCAGCAAAGCTTTCTGAGCCTGTTCTTAATACATCTTTGTTCTGTAACAATTCCCCTTTCTTAAACTTTACTTGCTTACGAGCACGTTCGAGATCTACCTTACCCTTGCTGGCAGAAAGAATAGCAACGCTATCTGCTAACAGAACACTTGCAACTAAGAGAATGAGGGATAATATTAAAACTCGTTTCATCTTTGACTCCTCAATCTATTACTTTGATTGTTAGTTGTTTCCCAATAAGGCTGCTGAGAATATCTAGCGCATCCTGTCCCCTGTATAGCCTCCCGTCATAGATAATTTCGCCGGTAGGTGAGTAGCCTAAGCCTTGCAGATTTAGCAATTCGCTGTTTTGAAGCACATTTAACATGGCTTGAATGTCTTCAGAAGAACTACTCCCATCCGCATTCATTACATAGCGGAAAACAAACCAAGGGCTTTCTTGTTGTTTGGCAATTTTCCCCGCTCTATCTGGAGCTGGCGCATGATAATGAGTCTCGTCATATAAGGGTATATACACTTGCCAAGCATAATAGTAACCGTCATTAAAGGGAATATAGTCACTAAATCCGCTATCTACGCCCTCTTTTTGTAAAACAACCGTTCCCGAGTTGTTTATGTTTGATAGCGATGGAGGATTGTTAGGGGGAAATTCACGAATAACTATGTGCTGCTCATTGAAACCGGTATTTACTGCATTCCAGATAAAACTAACAGGTAAATCGTTTACCTCGGGAGCTTTTTGCCCAATTTGCGCTCCAGGAGAAGCAAGGAAAATACCACCGGCATTACGTACTCTGATTGTAAACAATGCTGTTTCTGTCCAATTGTTTTCCTCCTCTGGCTTAACAGAAACTTCAAGCCGCAAGTTTCCATCGGGAAAATAACCAGAAAGTACCGCTTCTTCCAAAGTGGAAATACTTTCAATAATATCCATGAAATCGATATTTACAGATTCTTCTACAAAGTATTGGCTCGATTGCTCGGTTATCAAATCTCGATTAGAAAGAAGCAATACCTCGCGAGATCCAAGCTCATTTATGCTTATAAATATAGCCTCACCTTCATCAAGAATTGGAGTGTTGTTCCATTTTACCACTACTTGCAGTTTGATCTTTTGTGGCACGTTGTCGTTGGTAATGGTAAGATTGGTCAAGATCGGCTGTGATTCTGGGGCTACGGGGTCAAAACTAAATGTGCTAAGTTGATTAACCTCAATAACTGGTGGGTTGAAGCGTAAATCTATCGCCCACATATTAAGGCATACAAGAAGCACGGCAACAATAATAAGTATGCGTTTCATATTACCTCCACGTGATTTCTCACGGAGCATTTTATTATGGTTTCAAGCAGGCCATTAAATGACAGTCCTGCTGCCTTTGCTGCCATGGGAGTAAGACTCAAAGGAGTCATTCCGGGCAGTGTGTTTACTTCCAAAAAGTATAGTTGTTGGTTATTTAAACGAAAATCGACTCTACCATACACCGCACAACCTAGGGCAAAGAATGCACGCTCGGCATAGAGTTGTACTAATTCTGCAATTTTGCTTTCTATTGGGGCTGGGGACAGATATTCTGTATTGCCTTTCGTGTATTTGTTTGCATAATCGTACCAGCCAGCTTTGGGCTTGATCTCCACTACGGGCAAAGCTTTACCATCAAGGATGCTGACGGTAAGCTCACGACCAGGGATAAACTCTTCCAATAATACCGATTTGCAATATTTGAAAGCATCCAATACTGCTGGTTTTAGCTCCCCTATATTCTGAACTATGGCAATCCCCACTGAACTTCCAGAGTCATTTGGCTTAACAATTAAGGGTAAACCCAAGTTTTGTACAAATGCTTGATAGTCAGAAGGATCGTTATAATCATCCAGCAGGTTGGTTCGCAATAAAATGTGCTTTGGTATGGGAACCCCTTCTTCTTTTACGATTAGTTTTGCAATATACTTATCCATTGCCAAGGCTGAAGCTTTGCTAAGTGAGCCAGTAAAAGGAATTTTTGCCAATTGGAGTGCGGCTTGCAATTCTCCATTTTCTCCGCTACCGCCATGTAAACCGTTAAATACAATAAATGCTTGTTCTTTCTCAATATCAGATAGTAATTGAGACAGATTGGGGTAATTATCTGGATCCATCTCTCGCACTTCATAGTTAAGATCTCTCAGAACTTTTGCGATCTCAGATCCAGTTACTAAAGATATTTCTCTTTCGGGAGAGCTTCCACCCCTTAAAACAATGACTTTTTTCATATACCTCTCTTATATTTTAATCTGGTAAAAACTACATAAATCTAAGCCTATTGCTGCCTTAAATCGAGCTACTTCCGGTACATTTGCACCACAGTAATCAAACAATTTGGTTCCCAGAGGCAATTCTTCCAACAAATTTATGCTGTGAAAGGTAGCTGCACCTTTTCGTAGTGCTTTTTCAGCAGTTGCTTTAAATAAAGTATAAGCTACATCTCCACCATCGTAGAGCAAAATATTGGCGCTAACTACTTCATTTTGCCAGATAATGTTGAATTGTTTCAACAACTGCTCCGAATACAATCTTATAAAAAACTCTTTTAACCGGGAATAAGATATTCCAAGCTCATGCTTTTTACGCAAATCCAAATCCTTTTGTAAGCGCATAAAAGCATCCGGATCGAAGCGTTCTTCCATCCTCATATCGTGTTTTTGAGCAGTTCTATATTTCTTTCGCTCGTCTGCCAGACTGGGCAAAGACTCGCCCACATGATACCGAAAAGTGTATAGTGGAAAAGCCTTAAACCCATTCCAAGTAAAGCCTCTCACATCATAGTTTTGGGGATTCAGTTTGATATGGATGCGCTTGTAACGCTTTGTCAAAAATTGAGAAATCTCTGTGCATACGGCAACTGTATCTAAGACTATTCTTGCCTTCCCTGCGTTTTCCTCGAAAGCAAAACAGATGCCTTGATAGTATGCCCCAACCGGTGATACCAAAGCCCTAACACCCATCTTGCTGCGTTCATATAATGGTAAAACGGCAAACAGTTCTTCCCCCTTAAATACTTGAAGCTGGAGAGGAATTAGTTTGTGCATTTCTGCAACAGCTAACATAAAAATAGGATTGTGCCAATAACCGTAAGTAGCGGAAATTTGGACAGCATCATCGCTTCTAATATCAACAATCCTAATGCTATAGGTCATGATTCTAAATGTTGCTTAATAGCGGCAACTAATTCATTGAGTTGAAAGGGTTTGATAATATAATCTGAAGCGCCCTCCACCATAGCCTTGTAGGCACTGTCGACGGTTGGATACCCCGTCATAATTAGGCAGAAAATATTGGCGTCTTCCTCCATAATCTTTTGCATCAATTCCAAACCATTCATTCCAGGCATTACTAAATCTATGAGCGCTAAGTCATACTTATCCGGTTGGAATAGTTTTAAAGCAGCAGTAGCATCCTCAGCCATGTCAACTTGGTAATCGTTGAGTTTCAAGCATTCACTGATTACCTCTCGAAGGAGGCGGTCGTCATCCACAAGAAGAATACGGGCTTCCATTTGGGCTACCTCGCTTTTTTCAAATTTTCACTTTGTGGCATTATCCATACATGCATATAATAGTCAATGAAAAAAACTCAAAACCGAACCGATACGAACATGAATACTGGAAAACGCACAGATTTGAAATATTTATATTGACGATAAATACCGCTTTGCAATTATTGACATCATATGATGTAAAAGAGGTTCTTATGAAAGGAAAAGTTAAGTGGTTTAATAAAAATAAAGGTTATGGCTTTATTCTTACAGACGACAACAAAGAATACTTTGTGCATTGGAAATCCATTGTCACAAATTCTCCCCGTGAATTGAAGGTACTTGAACAAGACGAAGAAGTAACCTTTGATTTGATCGAAACAGAAAAAGGTATTCAAGCTATTAATATAATCCGGATTAATCCCTGATTTTGACTGCTTGATCTTTGGGCGCCAAGTGGCGCCCTTTATTATGTCTTGAGGTTTTTCCTCTTATCAGTAGATTCTATTCAAATAAAACATAGCGGATCATAACTTGCCATTTCTTCCTGTTTCCCAAGCAGATATAAGATCCAGAGGCTGGACCCAATGCGACATCATTCTTATCAATGGAGATGCCTACATAGATCACCCCTCATTTGGAGTACCAATTATCGCCCGAACTCTCGAAACCGCTGGTTATAAGGTAGGTATTATATCGCAACCAGATTGGCGTAAAGACGAAGATTTCTTGGTTTTGGGCAGTCCACGCTTGTTTTTTGGAATAAGCTCTGGAAACATGGATTCGATGGTTAACCACTATACTGCACAACGCCGTTTACGCTCGGATGACGCCTACTCTCCAGATGCTAAACCTGGTAGAAGACCGGATAGAGCGGTAATGATCTACACCAATATTGTTAAAAAGCTGTTTAAAGGCATTCCGGTAGTGATTGGTGGCGTGGAATCATCCTTACGCCGCATTGCGCATTACGACTACTGGCAAAACAAGGTTCGCAACAGCATCTTGGCAGATAGTAAAGCTAATCTTCTAATCTATGGCATGGCAGAACACACGATAATTCAAGTAGCTCATGCATTGGAAAAGGGGCATAATGTATCTGAATTAACAGACTTGCCCTCGACAGTGTGCTTTGTACACGAACCGGGTGAAACAATTTTGCCGGATGCCGGAAAATGCTCTGATAAGGCTACATTTCACAAGCTAAATCACCAGTTTTATGACCAATATGCCTTAAAGCCATTATACCAACTCAATGGCGGACGCTGGATCAAACACAATCCCCCCTCCCCCGCACTCAGCACTCAAGAATTGGACAGGATTTATTCGCTACCCTTTATGAACTCTCCGCACCCCATGTACAAGGGTAAACGTATTCCCGCTTGGGATCAGATCAAACAAAGTATAACCAGCCATCGTGGCTGCTATGGAGGCTGTAACTTCTGTGCCATAGCAGTGCATCAGGGACGCCAGATCCAATCACGCTCAATGGAATCGATCTTAAAAGAAGCTTGCAAGTTGAAAGGTACAATCAGCGACGTGGGCGGTCCCAGCGCAAACATGTACCAAAGCTATTGCAAACTTGGCTTTCCAAATAGCTGTTCCCGCCGGAGCTGCATCTTTCCGGAAATCTGCCCCAATCTTTTTTTGAATCATGAAGTCCAGTTACAATTGTTGGATAAGATATCCCGGCTACCAAACATAAATCATGTATTTATCGCTAGCGGCATACGGCACGATCTTGTTCTAGGCAATAGGCGCTACATCAAAGCTATTGCCACAAAATACACCGGTGGCAGGCTAAAATTGGCTCCAGAACATAGTGCCACACAGGTACTAAAGCTTATGGGTAAGCCACCCATAAAGCATTTTGAGGTTTTTGCTAACGAGTATTTTGAAGAGGTTCGTAAGGCTGGAATCAAAAGACAGATTATACCTTATATAATTATCGGTCACCCCGGCACTACAATGGAAGATGCGCTTGCCTTAAAGAACTGGTTGCGTCAACACAAAATACATGTGGAACAAGCACAAGAATTTACCCCCACCCCTATGACGATCAGCACTTGCATGTACTACACAGGCTTGGATTTTGAGACTGGAAAACCAATCCACATTCCATCTCCGGGTGAAATCCGCAAGCAAAAAGAGCTAATTGTGAAATCTTCTCAAGCCTAAAAGCTAAGTTCAAGCTTCAGAAGCAATTCAGACAGCAAAACAAAAATATGTTAGCAAATGGGGAAAAGACCACGTAATCATATAATAACTAATCTTTCGCAGTTGTATAAGCCATTGTGGAACAGTAAAATAATCAAAAATAGTACTTGACAAAAACACCCCGTATGTTATTGTGGCACTGTAACTAAAGCTACAAAACAAAACGAGGTGTTAAGATGAGTTTCCTGAGAATAGCCCAAATGAGTCAAGTTAAAACTTCAAATCTGGTTGAGAACTATGCTCATTATCTGTTCAAGCGCTTCAAGCTGGTGCAAATTCTGCGGCAATGTGGTATAGGCAAGGAAAAGGGACATTCGATAGAGTACATGTTGTATTTGATGCTGATCATTATTCTACAGGGATCATGTTCTCTGTTTTCTGGGATAGCCAGCCTCCAGGCAAGCAAGCTAAAGAGTCCGATCAACAGCATGCTGAACAATGAGTTCTATAACTAGAGAAACCTTCTGTATCGCATTTCTTCACGCTTTGCCAAGCCCTGTTTCCTTCAGGGTTTGGCGCTTTTACTACCCACGAGAACGCTTGCGGGGAGATTCCCAAATCTGGCCTCCGATTATTGAAGCACTTGGATAAATCCTATGGTTTTGCTGAATTTAGTGCTATATACACATTAACAAGGAATAGATCTGAAAGAATTTAGCAAATGTAGAACATTCGACTAGTCTGGCTCATCATCTTTGGGATTTGGACATTTGAAGTTTGGTGATGTAAGGTATGCTGATGGTCTATAGCAAGATTTAG
>Ga0265295_1002427_pt1 | contig 29573 bp, 32 predicted proteins | sample Munlansysbiofilm_FD_192503 | JGI IMG/M metagenome (GOLD analysis project Ga0265295, IMG submission 192503) | Leachate microbial communities from a municipal landfill in Southern Ontario, Canada - Methane capture system biofilm | ecosystem: Engineered > Solid waste > Landfill > Unclassified ... | reverse complement strand
TGGCCAGTAACCGCCTGACTGAAGTTCTGAAAACACTACGTCACCGCGTCAGTGAGCCAGAAAGTGATTTAGAAGCTGTTGATGGCAAGATTATTACTGCGCTCAACGAAGAGGCAGTGGTCTCGGCGTGCTTAGCTAACCAGTCCGGACTGAACTTGGTGGCCAGCTACGAAGCCTTCTGTGTGAAAATGCTGGGTGCCGTGCGCCAAAGCTTGATTTACGCACGCCAGCAAAAAGAAATCGGTCGTCCTGCCGGTTGGTTAGGCTGGCCATTAGTGGCGACTTCGCACACCTGGGAAAATGGTAAAAACCAACAATCGCACCAAGACACCACCTTCTGTGAAGCCTTATTGGGCGAGATGAGTGATGTTTCACGGGTGTTATTTCCTGCAGACCACAACAGTATGCTGGCGCTATTACCGCAGATTTACAGTGCGCGCGGTCAAATTTCCTGCATCGTGGCGGCTAAACGTGACCGTCCTGCTTATTTCACTCAAGAGCAAGCAGAGCAGTTGGCCCGTGATGGCGCCATTGTGGTGAAAGAGTTTGAAGGCACTGATCCACTGCTGTTGATTGCCAATGGTAGCTACCAGTTAGAGCAGGTTTTACGTGCCTCACAGCGCTTAGAAGAAGCCGAAATGGGCTACCGCGTCGTGTACTTGCAAGAGCCGGGTCGTTTCCGTGCACCACGCGACCGTTGGGAACTGGAAAGCCTAGCCAGTGATGCGCTAGTTGAGCAGTTGTTCCCCAATCGTTTCCGCATGCGTGTATTGCTCACGCATATGCGCCCTGAAGTGATTCGTGGTCATTTGTGGACGATTCTGCCTGACGCCAACAACACCTACGTACTGGGCTACCGTAACCGTGGTGGTACTTTGGATGAGTTCGGTATGCAGTTTGTGAACCGCGCCTGTTGGGGTAACGTTTTGGCCGCGTGCGCGCGCCTGCAAGACTTGCCACGCACAGCGCTGTTGACCATTGAAGAAGCAGCAGCAGTAGCTGGTAAAGGTGATCCGCAGATTCTGCGTTAAGCCTTAATCTTTATTGTTGGATAAAAACCCGCGCCGTGTTTAATCACCGGCGCGGATTTTTTATGAAATCTGTGGTAAAACATTATGATTAATTTATTGTGAGCCCGTGCTTGAAGGCTGCGAGCTCAACTGCTACTTGCCTTTGATGCTGGTAATAACGTTTTTTGTGAGCTTAGCTCCACCACACTATTCATAAGGAAAATTCAAGATGGCCGGTTTGATTTTCCCATGGCGCGCCGGTAACCAATTCGAACTTTTGATTGATGGCCCCGCATTTTTTAACGACTGGCTGGCGCGTATCGAACAAGCGCGAGATCAGATAGATATAGAGCTGTATCTGGTCAGTAGTGGTTACAGTGCCGATCGAGTGGAAGCAGCATTGATCGCTGCAGTACAACGTGGCGTGAGCGTGCGTTGTTTATTTGATAGCTTCGGTAGTCGTCATTTTCGTCCTGTACAGCGCACTCATTGGCTGGAAGCAGGGATTGAACTGCGCTTTTATAATCCATTGCGTTGGACACGCGGCCTAGAAAACTTCTACCGCGACCACCGTAAACTGCTAATCGTTGACGGACAGACCGCCTATATTGGCGGCACCGGTTTAACCGATCAGTTTTGGCTGCCTGATCATGAGCACAGCCAGTGGCATGAAGTGATGGTGCGCGTGCAAGGCCCAGTCGTGACTGACTGGCAGACCTTATTTGATAACCAGTGGGGCAGCTGCATTCAGCGCTTCTTTTGGCAACAAAATAACAGCCCAGAGAGAACCGCCAAACACAAAACTCCAGCGTTACCTTTTGCCAATATCGGTAAATCCCGCGTTGCTTATGCGGCCTCCACTCAGAACCGCGATATTCAAAAGTCGCTGCTGCGCGCGCTCAAAGGCGCACACCAAACCATTTGGTTAGCAACACCGTATTTTCTACCGACTTGGGCGGTACGCCGCGCATTACGCAAAGCCGCCGTGCGGGGCGTGGATGTACGCCTGCTGCTCACCGGTCGTAACACAGATTTACCCCCGGTACGCTGGGCAGGGCAGCGCTATTACCCGGCATTGCTGCGCAAAGGCGTACGCATCTTTGAATACCAGCCACGCTTTCTGCACTTGAAAATGGTCATGGTCGATGATTGGGTCAGCATCGGCTCCTGTAATTTTGACCACTGGAACTTACGCTTCAATCTTGAAGGCAACCTCGAAGCCCGCGACCGAGGCTTACTGGAGCAGGTGCATAATTGCCTGATCAATGACTTTGAGCAGAGCATCGAAGTGACCGAAGAGACGTGGCAGCAGAGGCCATTGCTGGAACGCATTCGTCAGCGCTTGTGGGGCTGGATGGATCGGGTGGTGATTAACTTTTTGGATAGCAGGAAGTGATGTAAAACGTTTGATATGCACTCTTAGCGTCATGACAACTCAGTGGTTTTATTTTTCAGACATAATTAAATAAAAATATTGGGTCAGATTTTGATGGGTTTAAATATAAGGACTACGGCATATTTAGCATGCTATATTGTCCGGAAAGAAGCTCTGTTTTCCGGACAAATATATGAGTAAAAAATCAAATATAACCCTTGTAAATCAAGTGCTTAGTAAGATTTATGGTAAGGGTAGGGGGTGGTCTTTTTCAAGGAAAGACTTTAGTTTGATTGCAGAAGCAGACTCAATAGATAAAACGCTTTCTAGGCTGGCCACTAAAGGCACCATTCGACGTATTGCTCGCGGACTATATGACTATCCACGCTACAGTCAGTTGTTGCAGCAGCACTTAAGTCCAGATATGGATCAAGCAGCGCATGCTTTAGCGCGTAAGTTTGGCTGGACGATTCAAGTTACAGGTAATGCTGCCTTGAATATTTTAGGTATTTCAACCCAAATTCCAACCCGTTACCTATACTTAAGTGATGGGCAGTCTCGCAGTTATCAGATACTAAATCAGAATCTGAGCTTTCAGAAAGCACCCTTGACGCATCTCAATCTAAAGTACCCACAAAGTGTGCTACTTGTGCAATCACTGAATACCTTAGGTGAGCAAGGTTATACAGATAAACATTTAAACCTGATGGCCGGTTATTTAGTGGCTGCAGGTTTTAAAAGTGTAAAACAACGACGGGTGATCGCTAAAGACACTCAGTACGTGACCAGCTGGATACAGGAAGTGATTCAGCGCGTGTTATTACTAGCAGAGGATGCTGAACATGGATCGTATAGCGCGGGCACAGGCGACACAACGAGCTGAATTATTTTCTGAAACAGCTGCACGAATGAGTATTACTGCAGCAGCAGCGGAAAAAGACTTCTGGATTGTCTGGACATTGCAGCAACTGTTTAGTTTGCCGCATTGGGCAAACCGCCTGCGTTTTAAAGGTGGAACGAGTCTTTCAAAAGCTTATGGATTGATAGAGCGCTTTTCAGAAGATATAGATTTAATACTCGACTGGAATAGCTTAACTGAGCAAGAACCTACTGCAGAGCGCAGCAATACAAAGCAACAACAGCTTAATCGCTCAATTAACACAGCTGCTCAACTCGTTATTTGCGAAGAGCTTTTGCCTGCGATACAAGCTGTGGTTGCGCCCATTTGTAAAGCCATGTTGGATGAGTATGGCCCGCACACTATTAATATTGAATACCCAGCACTGTTTGCTTCTGGTTACTTACGTCCTGTAGTGCGTCTTGAAATTGGACCGTTAGCTGCGATGCTACCTTTTGGCAGTAGCATGATAAAAAGTTACTCAGCAGAGTATTTTCCCCTGGTATTTGAGCAGCCTAGTGTTTTGGTACCCACAATAAAAGCTGAGCGAACTTTTTGGGAGAAAGCCACTATTCTTCATGCAGAAGCGCATCGTCCAATCGATAAACGCTTACCTGCTAGGTATGCACGACATTACTATGATGTGCACCGTATGGCAGCAACAGCTGTTGCCGAGCAGGCGCTTGCTGACACATGTTTACTTGCAGAAGTTGTTGTATTTAAGAAAAAGTTTTATCCAGCGAACTGGGCAAACTACGATGCAGCAAAACCGTCAGGTTTTAGGCTACTTCCACGCATAGAGCATAAGGCTTCCTTGCATAAAGATTATCTTGATATGAAGGAAATGATTTTTGGTGATATACCCAGCTTTGAAGTGCTTTTAAATGATTTGGCAGCTCTAGAAAAGCGTATTAATCAGCTCAGTTCCTCTTGTTCACCAACTCAATCGTCTCCCCCTGAAATACCCCCAGCTCAATAGTCCCTAAAGTATCCGAGCGCTTTTTGCGTTGTGCTGCCACTTCAGCATCAAACCCTCCAATCATCTTGATAATAGGAGCTTGCTCCTGCAGCACAATAATCGGCAGTGGGGCAGTGACTGGGCCTGCAGCGCCGTTAAATTGAGTGATATTCGCCACCGGCTGCACCTTAACTTGGCGACGAATACGGATTGAACCATAGGGCGCTTCGCTGACATTTTTCAGTAGCTCAGACAGCGTATTGATATAACCTGGGTTGGACGACTGCTCAATGGCCAGACGCATCTTAGTTGCCAGCTTATCTTTATCGGGATAGACCAAAGACTGCTGCTGCGCCCAAGTGAACCTGACCGATCTTAAGTCTTGCTCGTGGTAGCAGCGAATCAGCCGGTATAAATGCACCGTCATCACGCCAGGGCAGGCTTGCTTCAGAATTTCAAAACGCTCAGATGCGGTTTTAAAGTTACTGACAACATAGTCCTTAATCGCCAGCTTCGATGTATTGATGGCGGCGACGCAGGCGGCGATATCCGCTGCACCGGGTGTTGTCAGGGTATTAAACCAAATCACACCGGGCATCCTACGAGCACTTTTTTGCGATAAACCAACAATGGTATGCAAGTCTTTATAGGCCTTAACGGCCAGCTCAACAGCGCTGCGATCCGTGTAAATCACCGGCTCGATCTTATTTAAAGGCTCGTGCTCTTGGCTTTTTGTCAGCGGCGGAATGTGCGCGACTACCGCATGCTGTGGCTCCAGCTCAGAGATCAAAAATTGCAGTCGATTGAGTTGCTCACACAGCTCGCTGTAGTGTTGCTTGAGAATAACGTTGTCCATACTTTAGCCTCGCCCATAACCTTTCTTTAAACCATCATACAGTTAAATAGAAAAATAACTAAACATCCCCAACGTCAATCTACTGCCTTGGTTAATAATAGGGAGAGTAGGGCGATTTTACATCGATGCCCGCCAGCAGCTTTTGATAGAAAAGCTGTGACTTATGCTGATCACAAATCACAGCAATGACTATGTTGATTCTTTCATTAACTCAAGCCGAATCCTGCCAATGGCACCCATCGGGTTAAGTCCTTTTGGACAGACCCAAGTGCAATTACCAATACTGCGGCAACGAAACACGCTAAACGGATCTTCCAGCTCTCCAAGACGCTCAATTCGAGCTCGATCACGGCTATCCAGAAGAAAACGTAACGATTGCAATAACGCAGAGGGCCCGCGATATTTCTCAGGATTCCACCACCATGACGGGCATTGCGAGGTACAGCATCCGCAGAGAATGCATTCATACAAGCCATCAAGGAGTTTGCGTTGCTCTGGGGTTTGCAGTCGTTCAATCGCTGGAACTGCATCATCATTGATCAACCAAGGCTTTATTTTTTCATAGTGATGAAAAAACAGGGACTGATCGACCACAAGATCACGAATCACTGGCATCCCAGGTAGTGGTCTGATAATTAAGGTGTTTGATGTGCCGAGTGCTTCTGCGACAGGCTTGATACACGCCAGCCAGTTTTTGCCATTGATATTCATACCGTCAGACCCACAAACACCTTCGCGGCATGAGCGCCGAAAAGCTAGCGTTGGATCTTCTTCACGCAGGTACTGCAGAGCATCAAGTACCATTTTATTGCGAAATTCTTCAGGTAGAGTTTTTGACTGCATATAGGGTGCAGCATCATCTTCAGGGGGGTACCTATAAATCTGTACGTTAATCATAAGAGATCTCCTATTACAGTGCGATTTAACACTGTGTGATTAGCAGGCTCATAGTTGTTTTTTTGGAGCTTGCTTAATGACTTAAAGAGTCACATACCCTTATGATTTATAGGCTTAATGTGTTTGGAAATCAATGCTTTGTATAGATCAAAATTGCTGCTGCATTTAGAGGATAGGACAAGACTAAGTTTTTAAGTAATAGTGTTAGTACTCATATCACGACTCACTGAATACAGAACCTGACAAGGATTTAATACCATGGCCATAAAGCTTGAATTCATTAATTTAATCGTTCCAAGAAAAACTATTGAAGAGAAATATCCCGGTGGTTGGGAGCAATGTTTGCTTGACCATAAAAACTTGATTGGTGGTCGAGTTTGGTTTGATGATCACTTGTTTAGAGATGGCGCGATGAATCCACGCGACATGTACTCAACGCTGTATGAGTGGGAAGAGCTTGGCTTCAATATAAAGATGAATGAATCCACCAATCATAAATGGACGGATCTATGTGTTGTGGAAGCGATGTTTCCTGAGCATTCAGCTGTATGTGACTGGTTAGAAGTAGACGGCGATAGCGCCTATCTGAAAGGCACACCTAAGGGAGCTGTTATTGGACGCTGATTGATTAGCAATTAAAGGCTGACTTTGTGTATGCATTATTTTTAAGAGCTCTTAAGCGACATACTGGGTCGTATTTAACTGTTAGGGTCAGCTTTAAATATACTGTTTGGCATCTTATTACACCTTAAATCAAGGAGTACTCGATGAATTGGTTTCAATAAAAAATCTCAATAACACCTGAGCTTATGCTTTTTTTGTTGGTCTACGAAAGTGAATCAGTGTTGCATTTCTATTGCGACGCAATATGTCGCATTAGTAGGTTATGCTTTTGTTGAGGTTTTCATTATTAAGGATAATTATGTCGCATTACGTCGATGCTAAACGCATGCTTGCGCATCCCAAGATAGGCCCCTTTCTGCTCAGTAGTTTACAGGCGGTTTTCAAGGACGGTTATTCACTGCAAAAGCCCAATCACCCTGATGATGCACCCGCAGTGGAAGTGCTGGTCAATGACATGACCAGTGAAAAAGCCCTGTTATTAAAAGTCGCCATGGGGATTATGGAAATTGATTACTTTCGACCTTGCGGTGTGACCTTTCAAGTCAATACGCAGTTTAACGCACGGCTCATCGCCTTTAAAAAGTTACTGGTGGATGTCTCTGGCCTTGAGCCTGAGTCCGATACCAACGCACTAGTCTATCTTTGATTGCCAATTGGTTTGACTGGTGTGACACATTTTCTAGGAGGGACATGTGATGGAACGAACACTGGAGTTTGATCCCATACACAGCACATTGCGCGACATGCATGGCCACGTATTAAAAAAGCTGGTGTGTCCGATCAATAAAACATGGAGCAGCCTCAGCAGCAGTGACGCAACAGCCAGCACTCGCCAGTGTGAGAACTGTGAGAAATCAGTCACAGATACTAGTCTGCTGACTTATGAGCAAGTGGTTACTGCGGTAGAGCAGGACCCTGATATGTGCCTGCGGGTACGTTTAGATCAAGACAATATTATTGTAAGGGTGAGACATGATTGATTATGATAACAGCAAGAATCTACGGGTGATTCGTACTGCACGCACCGAAGACGAGATCAATGAAGGCGCACGTGCTGGGTTTTTCCCGTTGCTAAAGAAAGTGGAACCATCGCCAAAAATACGCTCAAAGTATGCCGTTTTCCAAGATCCAGAGACAGGAGAAATCTCGGTGATAAGCGATTTGCGCCACACTCGTAGCAGAATGCCGACTATTGGTTTCACCTTTTACTACCCGCATCACTTTCCAAATCCCTTTGCTGCTTACTTGATTCCGGCTGATCTACAAGTGGGCGAAAAAGTCATACTTGAGGATCTGATTGAAGACCTGGTCGGGCAACGATGGGGCCAGGGCGATGTATACCGTTTAGCCTCCAGCGAGGCAGAATGGGACGGTGAGGATTTTATTATTCAAGAGAATAACTCTGATCTCTATGATTTGATTGGTTAGTACAGTTGTACCTAGTGTTGTGTATTGGCGCGTTTATGATTGAGCGGCAGCAATTGCCAAGGAGTGGACATGGACTGGTTTCAATGCTTAACCGGATTTGCTGAGCAGTCCCCTGAGCAGGTTAAACAACACTTAACGCTAGAAAATGATCGCCTGTGCTCTACAGTCAACAATCAATGCTGGTCGGTAGGGCGCTTAACCATGCCCAGTTTGGCTGAGTTGCGCGCCAGTGCAAAGTCACTGCCAGGCCGTTTGCAGGTCAGTGAAGTGATCGGCGATGTACAAAAGCTGCATGCCGATCCTGCCAATGCCGGCGCACTGTTTCAAGTAGCTTCGCAATTTAACAAATTATAGCAGAAATCCCCCACCTCTTTAGGTGGCGGGATGAATGCTGTGCAGGCGATAGCTTGCTGGCTTTATGAATCCTTTGCATTAAAGCTAACTACTGTTATTGTATACAGCATGAGCAAGCACATCCTAAAAGCCTACAAGTTTAGGCTGTATCCAACCCCTGAGCAGCAAGCGTTCTTTGCCAAGTCGTTTGGTTGTGCGCGGTTTATCTGGAATAAGATGCTCAATGATAAAATCGAACATTACGAAAAAACTAAAACGACTCTGAAAAACACCCCTGCTCAATATAAAGGTGAGTTTGAGTGGCTTAAAGAGGTTGATAGTTTAGCGCTGGCCAACGTCCAACTTGATCTGCAAAAAGCCTTTCAGAGTTTCTTCAAGAGCCGCTTTGGGTTTCCTAAATTCAAGAAAAAGGGCGTTAAAGACAGCTATACCACCAATAACCAAAAAGGTACGGTGGCCGTTACCAGTCATTCAGTGAAACTACCTAAAATTGGCCCTATCAAGGCCAAGATTGACCGTGTAATCAATGGATTAATCAAAAGCGCTACGGTATCTAAAACCCCATCAGGCAGATACTTTGTGAGCGTATTGGTTGAAACCATCGCTAACCCACTACCCAAAACACAACGCAATGTTGGCATTGATTTAGGATTAACAGACTTTATCGTTTTATCAGACGGTACTAAAGTTGCTAACCCTAAGTTTCTAGCAAAGCTTGAGCACAAGCTGGCGCGTGAGCAAAAGATTTTAGCCAAGCGCAGAGAAGTTGCTAAAGCAGCTCATCGCAAGCTATCTGAAAGCAGTAACTACCAAAAGCAACGCTTAAAAGTTGCCAAGGTGTACGAGAAAATAACCCATTGCCGTAACGACTTTTTGCACAAGCTCTCATTCCATCTCATCAAAAACCACGATGTGATTGCTATTGAGGACTTGAACGTCAAAGGCATGGTGAAAAATCGTAGATTAGCTAAAGCCATCAGTGATAGCTCATGGTCGAAGTTCATCACAATTCTGACTTATAAAGCAGACTGGTACGGCAAACAGCTCGTTAAAATAGACCGATGGTTTCCATCTTCTAAAACCTGCTCAGGCTGTGGCCATGTTCTTGCTAAGAGTGAACTCACCTTAGCTATGAGACAGTGGCAATGTCCGTGCTGCAAAGTGAGCCATGATCGAGATATCAATGCCAGTGTCAATATCCTCAATGAAGGGTTACGGTGCTTGCAAGCAATTAAAGAACCCTTGGTGCAAGGGAGTTAGCTTAGTCAATTTGCATAACCGCTGTTGCAGAACACCGCATCAAGTCTGTGCATTACCTAAGAAACCCCCACTTCTAAAGTGGTGGGTAGTTCATGCGTCGAGATTGCTTGACCAAGACACGTAAACTATCAAATATCACTAAAGTGACCGCCAACCAAATAGGGACATAGGTGACCCACTGCCCAGACTCAACTGTTTCACCAATCCAAAACACACTAAACAAGAACAATAAAACCGGCTCAAGATAACTTAAAATACCCAGCAACCCTAAAGGTAGCAAGCGACTGGCGCCGAGCATTGCAGCAAAAGCCAAGGTACTTAACAAGCCTAAACCCGGCAATAAATACCATAATTGCGGTGAGTCAATAAATGCCTGTGGCGGAGCAAAGCTAACAATTAAATAAATAGCCACTGGCATCATCACCAGCATCTCTAAAAAGAACCCAGTAAAGGCATCAAAACTCATCCAGCGTCGCAGCATAAAGTACGGTGGATAACCCAATGCACATACCACTGTCACCCAAGACAAGCCACCCACACGCCATAATTCATACAGCATACCAATGATCGCTAAGAACACCGCTATACGCTGTCGTTTACGCAAGTGTTCGTTGTAAAACAGCCGCCCTGCAAACACCAGTACTAAAGGCATCAAAAAATAACCCAAGGTCAAATCAAGCATATGCCCTGTCAGCGGTGCCCAAACAAACATAAACCATTGCACCCCCATCAAAGCGGCTGCCGCAAACAAGGCAACCACCAACAAAGGTTCGCGCCTTAAGCGCTGCAGATTTGCCTTAAGTTCAGGCCCACGTCCCACCAGCATCAATAAAACAAACACAGCAGGCAATGACCACAGCACACGCTGAGCAAAAACCTGCACGCCATCTAAAGGTGCTAATAGCAGCACATAGGCTGGAACAATAGTGAATATGCATGAAGCGAAAAATGACATCGCCACACCGCGACCTGACAACTGCATACGGGCGCCTCTAAATTGAGTAACAAAACGGGCAACACCTGATACGACTTGTCAGGTATTGAGCAAACACGACACTATGGTGTATTGGAAAACCGCCCTAAAACAAGGTGCGGCACTGCTGGCGCACTTAGCATGCGCCGGATATTTAACCCTTTAATCTTTGCGATTAAAGCTTTTAACTTGCTGCTGAACCGCAGCTTTAGCCAACATATATGCGGATACGGGCGCACTCAGCATCAGGAATAATGTTATCAGCAATTCATGCACATGCAAGGATTCATCCTTACTACTGAAAAACAATATCGAAGCAATCAGCACACACCCCACACCTAAAGTGGTGGCTTTAGCAGGTCCATGCAGGCGCGTAAAAAAATCAGGAAAACGATACAAACCTATTGATCCAGCCAGCGCAAAGGCACTGCCCACCAATAAGAAAAATGCGACGCTATATTCAATCCAAACAGACATCAGTTCACCCTTGTTTATTCAATGATATCGCCGCGCAATAAATATTTACACAACACAACCGTACTAAAAAACCCAAATAATGCGATCAGTAACGCCGCTTCAAAAAATAGCCGACTGCTTAATAAAATGCCAAACATTACCAGTAAGGCTAAACCATTCAGATACAAGGTATCCAAAGCCAAGATACGATCCACTGCATCTGGACCGCGTAATAACCTGATAAAATTCAGCAGCAAACTAACGCCAAACATCAGCATACTTAAATAAATCACCGTGGTGAGCATGGGAATACCTCCAGCAGCGGCTGTTCATAACGCTGTTTAATTTCTGCAATCAACGCCTGTTCATCATGGCAATGCAGTGCATGCACCGTCAGCAATGAGTCTTGACGATTAACACTGGCTGCCACTGTGCCCGGCGCTAAAGAAATAGCGCTCGCCAGTAAATAAATAGCCAAATCATCTTCCAAATCATAGGGCACTTGCACCCAGACCGGATGCAGTTTTTCTAGGGAGCCCAAGGCTAAACGGGCCACATGAAAGTTCGCCACAATAATATCGGTAAGCATATGCTGACTGAAAATAAACATATGCTTCCAACTGCGAATACGCGGTAAGCGTGGCCACCAGCTTGCAGTGAAGCGCGGGATCAAAACGGCTAAAAAGCCACCTAATATCCAGTGTCCTACTGAAGTAAAGTCATCGACTAATAATAACCAAACCAACAGCAAACCTAGACTACCCAGTGGGCGCGTCAACCATTTTGAACGATTCATGGTGCATCTCCCAACTGCATGGCTTGCACATAACTTTGTACATCCAGCACCTGTGCCGCGGCAGCTTCAGTGTAGGTGATCACCGGCTGAGCAAATACCACCAATAATGGACCACTTAATAAAAATAACGCCGTTACTGCAAAGGCGACTTTATCCATCGGCACAGCATCACTGGCGGTATTGTGATGACGCCAAAATATTAAGCTACCCGCACGGCTGAGGCCAATCACGCCAACTAAGCCCGATACCAGCACTACGCTCCACAACTGCCAAGCCATATGATCCGATACCGCCTGTAATAATAAGACCTTACCGAAGAAACCTGAGAATGGCGGCAAACCTGCAACCGAGATCGCTGCAAGGAAAAAACACACGCCCAATAGATTGGGGTTAAGCAAACGCGGCCCTACTTTAAGACCGCCACCCAGATCACCACGCTGCTTAGCAATAATATCCGCCAGCAAAAACAAGCCAGCAATCACCCAGGTACTGTGGATCAAGTAATACAAGCTGGCCGAGATCGTTGCTTCAGAGCCCACCGCAATCCCTGCCAACAAGGTCCCCACTGACACCAACACTAAATACGCCAGCAAACTGCCCAAACTATTGGCGGCAAAAGCGCCTAAAGCAGCCAGCGCCATGGTCAATAACGCCAGCACCCACAACACGTTAACACCCAAGCCACTGGCTGAACCGGCTTCATCACCAAAGACTAAGGTGCTAAAGCGTAAGATCGCATACAGACCCACCTTGGTCATCACCGCAAATAGCGCAGCCACCGGCGCGGTTGCACTGGCATAGGCGCGTGGCAACCAAAAATGCAGTGGTAAAAAGGCAGCCTTAAGACCAAACACCAGCATCAATAGCGCACCGGCTGCTTCCAGCAAGAACAACTGATCGCCCTCAGCCTGCGCAACAAAGCGGGCTAAATCGACCATATTCAGCGTACCAGCAACGCCATAGAACAATCCGGCGGCCACTAAAAACAGACCTGAACCAATCAAGTTTAAAATCACATAATGCAAAGCAGCGCGAATACGTGCCGCACCCAGGCCATGCAAAAGCAACGCATAGGAAGCAATCAGCAAAATCTCAAAAAACACAAAGAGGTTAAATAAGTCGCCGGTTAAGAACGCACCATTAATACCGGCGATCTGAAACTGCAGCAATGCATGAAAATAGCCACCACGCTGATCATCACCGCGCACTGCATATAAAGTGACAAAGACAGACAAGACTGCCGTCACTGCCAGCATCAAAGCACTCAGGCGATCCAATACCAAAACAATGCCAAATGGAGCCGACCAATTGCCTAATGTATAGACTTGTATCTGTCCGCTGTGCGCTTGTGGTAATAAATACACTGCACATAGCAGCAGCAACAACGCACTGGCCGTGCTGACAACACGAGCCATAGTGATGGCGCTGCGCGGTACAAGCATCAATAGCGCACCACACAACAGAGGCAGTAAAACGGGGATCAGCAATATATGATTCATCGGGCTGCTCCGTTACGCTTCTTTTTCATCTGTTTAGCCTGTCCTTTGACCTTGCGCGGCTTGGGTTCGGGTATAGGCTTTTCTACCCCATCGACATGATCACTGCCCAGCTCAGTATTCGCACGCAACGACAGAATCAATACAAATGCAGTCATCGCAAAACCAATCACAATCGCCGTCAGCACTAACGCTTGCGGCACGGGGTCGGTATAGCTGGTGGCATCACTGAGTACTGCAGGCTTTCCCGTATGCAAACGCCCCATCGAAAAAAGAAACAGATTGACTGCATACGAAAACAGCGTCAGTCCCAGCGCCACACTAAAGGTCCGTGCGCGTAAAATCAGGTACACCCCACTAAAGGTCAGCACCCCAATCGCAATTGCGACTAATAACTCCATTACGCGTCCTCCGGCAATTTCACACTATGACCCACACCACCTAAACCACTTAAGATCAGCAAGGTGCCGCCGACCACGGTTAAGTACACGCCCAAATCAAACAGCATGGCTGAAGCCACTTCAATCTCGCCAATCAACGGCACATTAATATGCGCAAAAGCTGAAGTTAAGAATGGATAACCTAAAGGCAAACTCGCCAAACCTGTCGCGGCGGCAATCAAGACCCCAGCTGCTGCAAGTTTCGGCAAGCTCACGCCCATGCGGCTTTGCACCCATTTTTGACCGTAGGCCACTTGCAATAAAATCAACGCCACAGCGGTAATCAGGCCGGCAATAAAGCCACCGCCCGGTTCGTTATGGCCGCGCAAGAAAATAAACATCGAAACCAGCAAGGCCAGCGGCAAGATCAAGCGTGCCAACATACCCAAGACCATTGGATAGGCTTCTGTTGACCAAGCCCGCCCTTTGGTATCGACGCGCGCACGTGGCAAGCTCATTCCTTGCAGCAAGGCGACCGTAGCAATCGCAGTAATGGCCAAGACGCTGATTTCACCCAAGGTATCAAAACCACGGAAATCCACCAGAATCACGTTCACTACGTTAGTACCGCCACCACCGGTCAAACTGTTCGCCAAGAAGAAGTCAGCAATGCTTTGGTACGGACGGGTTAATACGGCAAAGGTTAAAACCGCCATCAATACCGCGCAGCTCGCAGCAATCATATAGTCACGCATACGCAATAAACTGCTGGATTCCATCGGTGCTTGTGCGGGCAAGAAGTACACCACCAGCAACATCAATAAGATAGTGACCACTTCAACCACCAGCTGAGTTAACGCCAAGTCCGGTGCCGAGAAGCGCGCAAATACCATCGCCACCACCAGCCCGACCACACTGAGCATCAACAAAGCAGTTAAGCGCTGACGGTGAAAGCCCATAGTCAGCAATGCACTCAAAGCCATCACACCTAAACCCAAGGCAGTCAGCGGATCAACTGGGGTTAAGGCCACTTCACCGGTGACTTGTGACAACGGCGCCAGCCATACCGTGAGCATCACAATCACGGCAATCAACAGCAGGCTGATATAGCGTTGCAGCGAGCCATTTTCGATACGAGCCAGCACCCGCGAAATAAAGCCATAGAGGAAGCGTACGCCCCCCTCAAAAATCATCCGCGCATTGATATCGGGCAGGCCCTCATACCAACGGAACAAAGGTGCGCGCTGCGCATAAATAATTACGCCACCAATCAGTGCCAAAAAGCTCATCAACAACGGCATATTAAAGCCATGCCAAATCGCCAAATCATACTCAGGCAAGGTATGGCCTAAACTGGCTTCTGCGGCAACAGCCAGTAAGGAGCTGATCGTCCAGGCCGGTAAAACGCCCACCAGCAAACAACAAAACACCAGCACTTCCACGGGGATTTTCATATAACGCGGCGGTTCATGCGGTGGGAACTTGGGCAAATTAATCGGTGTGCCATTAAAGAACACATCGTGAATAAAGCGCAGCGAGTACGCCACAGAGAACATCCCGGCAATCGTCGCCATAGTTGGCAACAACCAACTGAAGCTACCTAATAAATGCTGGTGCAAGGTTTCGGAAAAGAACATTTCTTTACTGATAAAGCCATTGAGCAACGGCACTCCCGCCATGGCTGACGAAGCCACCATCGCTAGAATGGCTGTGTGCGGCATATACTTCCACAGACCATTGAGCCGGCGCATATCGCGCGTACCGGTTTCATGATCGAGAATACCCGCCGCCATAAACAGTGATGCTTTAAAGGTGGCGTGGTTAATAATATGAAAGATCGCCGCCACTGGCGCTAAATCCGAATCCAAACCAAACAGTAAGGTAATCAGACCCAAGTGACTGATAGTTGAATAGGCCAAAAGCCCTTTTAAGTCATGTTGAAAGAGTGCCGTCACCGCGCCCACCAACAAGGTGGTTAAGCCGGTAAAGGTCACTAAATAGAACCACCAGTCGGTGCCTGACAACAGAGGGTATAAGCGCGCCAATAAAAACACGCCGGCTTTCACCATCGTTGCAGAGTGTAGATAAGCTGACACCGGGGTTGGCGCTGACATCGCATGCGGCAACCAGAAGTGGAACGGAAACTGCGCTGACTTAGTAAAGACACCCAGCAGCACTAACACCAAGGCTACTGGATATAAACTGTGCGCACGTAATAGATCGCCCGCCGCTAAAACATCGTTCAGCTCATAGCTGCCAACCACATGGCCAATCACTAAAATACCAGCCAAGAGTGCTAAGCCACCGCCACCCGTCACGGCTAAGGCCATGCGTGAACCTTGGCGTGCTGCAGTTTGATGACTCCAGAAGCCGATCAACAAGAACGAAGAAAGGCTGGTCAGCTCCCAAAACATCAGCATCAGCAGCAAGTTACCGGCTAACACTAAACCGAGCATCGAGCCCATAAAGAGCAATAAGCTACTAAAAAAGCGCGCCACGCGTTCTTGTTCAGACAGGTAGTAACGCGAATAGAGAATGACCAGCAGGCCAATCCCTAGAATCAATAAGGAAAAGAGAAAACTTAAACCATCCAGGCGAAAACTTAAGTTCAAACCCAGCTGTGAAATCCAAGCGTATTGAACGCTGATCACTTCACCATCCAGCACCTTAGAGGTTTGGCTCAGCAATAAGCCTAAACCAATCATCGGTGCTACTGCCGTTGCTAAAGCAATCCAGGTACGGCCACGTTGCGCGACCAAAAAGGGCAATATCACGGCAAGAAAAGGTGCAAAAACCAACGCTAGTAAAATCACAACAGCCTCCATATTGTTCTGCCGGACGAACAGGAGACACCCAGCGCGATTCAAAAAACGCAATTATCCAGTACAAACCTACGAATGTCTGTACTTATTATGTTACTGAATTAAACCAACAAGAGCGAACTAAGCTATTGAGCACCCTTAAAAAGCACAATGCCCCGAACAATGCTTACATCGTTCAGGGCATATGTGCAGCGTAAATCAGTTGCGAGTATTAATGTGCAACACGGCTCTGACCGTTCACATTAGTAATACGTACACGCTGACCGACACGGAACACTTGATTGGGCTCTACTGCCTGCACATAAGCACGCAACGCACCGTCATCTTCACGTACAGTGATTTCAACACCTTGCGTACGAGTGATACCTTCTTCAGCGGCAGCACCGGCTAAACCACCAGCAACCGCACCAATCACCGCTGCCACTGCGCTACCGCGACCACCACCCACAGTGCTACCAGCAACACCACCAATGATAGTACCAGCACCGGCACCGATTGGAGTTTTAGTACCTTCAATGCGTACTGGACGTAATGACTCAACAGTCCCCATGCGCACTGTCTGCACTTTACGCGCATCAGCACGTGAGTAGCTGTCGCCAGTTAGGCTTGAAGCACAACCACTTAAAAGCATACTCAACGCTGTGAAAGTAGCCGCAAAAACAATAGACTTGCGCATATTGAATACTCCTAAATAAAATTTATATTGACTATACAGACCACTAAACTGGCTAAATGTTACCACCAACCTTGAGGAACCTATGGATTATTTTATTATTGCCGTTGCTACTTTATCAGGCTTGTATTTTCATTGGTGGATTTTTGCGCGCATTAAACGCTGGGCCAATCGTGATTTAGCTTTATCAATGGCAGATAAAAAAGATACCAACAAGCAAGCCTATATGTTGAAAAAACTCGAAGAAGCCAGCCAGCTGAAAATTAAAAAAGCACAACTAGAAGCATGGTTGCAGGACGCAGCCAATCAATACAGTACGGCGCAGAAAAAATAATACAGGACAAAACTTAACCAATAGAGCGTGCGCAAACACGCTCTATTGGTACAGCTTAGGGTGCTAAGCGCTCTCGAATCCAACTGCCATTATCTTGCAACTGATAATTCAAGCGGTCATGCAGACGACAGGTACGTCCCTGCCAAAACTCTATACGTTGTGGCAATATCCGATATCCACCCCAGTGTTCAGGACGTGGTGGCTGTGAGTTTTCAGGATAACGCTGCTCAAGTTCTGCAAGAGTGGCTTCAAGCACATCACGGGACGCAATGGGCTGACTCTGCTCGGATGCCCAAGCACCCAAACGACTGCCCAAAGGACGCATATTGAAATACGCGTCTGATTCTGCAGCGCTGACTTGCTCAACCATACCTTCGATGCGAATTTGTCGCTCTAAAGCGGGCCAAAAAAAAGTCATTGCTGCAGCCGGTTGCTGACTGAGTTGCTGACCCTTTGCACTATTGTAGTTACTGTAAAAAACAAAACCACGCGGATCCAGACCTTTAAGCAACAACACTCGGCAATGCGGCTGCCCTGCACTATCCACTGTGGCCAATACCATCGAGTTAGGCTCAACAGGCGGCTGCTCAGTCGCGACGGCATCAGAAAACCATAGCTCAAATAAAGCAAAAGGATCCATTGGTGCATGTTCTTCAAGCAAACCGTCGCGTGTGTAATTACGACGCATATCCGCTAGTTTTTCAGTACTCATTTAGCTCTATCCCAGATTAGAAACATAAAACCCCAACTATTTCGACTGACTTAAAGCAAGCTGGCGGACATAAGCAGGGTGGTAAATAGCCATCATATCTTGCATCTGCACATGCGGCGTGATGATAATTTCCACGCGATGGTTTTGCGCTGTGCTTTTTGGCTTTTCAAGCAGATATGAACTGCCCATGCCTAGGTGCACCATACGCCCACCTTTTAAGCCGCTTAAACGAAAAATAGAGGCTACTGACCGTGCTCTATCTGCGCTGAGCTGATGATTAGCTTTATTGTCAGAGGTGCTATCGGTATGACCTAAAACCAACACAGCAACATCTGGGTTCGCTTCAAGCATTTTAGCGATACGTGTAATAGGTCTAAGCATTGATGGCAGCAATAAAGCAGGGCGATCCGGATTAAACGACGTCTGCGCAGGGGCAGTAATAACCCACGCACCTTCTTGCTGATGAAGGGTAAAAGACGAATCTTTAATGGACTCGCGTAACAGTACTTCTTTTTCGCTCATCCATTGCGCAGACACGCTGTTCTTTTCTATAGCGACAGCTTCATCTGCCACCTTATTTGACGAGCAAGCGGCGAGCACTGAACAGATTGACAGCAAAGCCCATTGATAAAACGTACGATTCATGATTTTAAACTCATAATGGACATAAAGAACCAAACACGCCCACTTTGGGTTGCTGGTACTCATTAGTTTGTAAAAGGCACGACTGTGTTCAATCCCTGTACCACGCGGCTCATTTTAAGTCTCACCGTCATCCTTTACCAGACTTCATCCAGCATAATACCCCCCATATTTATATACAATGCTAAAGCACAGGATAGCCATATTATTGTGTAAATTGAACTCAACAAGCTTGTTACTGTCTGTGCTTTAATATGCTAAAAATCAAAAAGCACATTGATACTCGCTGTTTTATTATAAATTAGCACGCTGAGTGCCCATGCCTGAGTGCAATCAATACTAAATACTTTCATTTATAGTATATTCAAATGAGCATAAGCACTTTAAAACTTAAAATAATTTAGCACTTTCTAATGGTTGACCTTATGAGCCTGAAAAAAAACGTTGTGTACTCAAGTCGAACAGCAGATAAGTTTGTTGTGCGATTACCTAATGGTATGCGTGACCGTATTGCAGAGGTTGCACGCACCCAACACCGCAGCATGAACTCTGAAATTATTGCCCGATTAGAAAACAGTTTAGAGAATGATAGCCAGCAGGTGCATTCGGATAACTTACGTCTTGATAGCCCTGAAATCTCTCAATATGAGCGTGAGTTGCTGATGCGTTTTAGACAGCTGGCTCAGCGCCAACAAAACGCCCTACTTTCGCTGATCGGTGATGACCCTCAAGACAACAGCAATTAACCTATGATATTTCAGGCAAAAACCTGTGTTTAAGTCAGCTATACGCAGGTTTTATTGCTAAATAAGGCAACTTTAGTCGTTTTGTGCAACAGTACTCTACGCATCAGCAAAAAATCATGTTACTTTGCTGCCTTTACTCACCTTGGAGCGTTACTTATGGCCCTTAGCAAAGATCAACTGATCAATGAAATCGCAGAATCAACTGATTCAACTAAAACTCATATCCGTGACGTACTTGATCAGCTGAGTTCAGTTGTCAACGATGCACTCGATAATGACGGCGAAATCACCTTGCCAGGTATCGGCAAACTTAAGGTTACTGAGCGTGCAGCACGCACGGGTCGTAACCCACAAACTGGCGCAGCGATTGAAATTGCGGCCAAGAAAGTGATCAAGCTGGTTCCAGCTAAAGCACTGGTTGATAGCATCAACAGCTAAAACTCAAATTTTAGTTGTAAAAAAGGGGAAGCTATAACGGCTTCCCCTTTTTTTATTCAAGCAATTAAGCCTGATTGACTGCATTGTCTGGGTACCAGACATCCAGTAATGGGCTGACTTCAAACGAGCTCACTTCTGTGCGCCCTTTTAACCATGCCTCAACCAGTGCACGTTGCTCTTCAGTTACAGAGCCGCGTTTGCCTGAACATACAACAGCAAACTCTTCACCACCGATCAGAGCCATACCGTTGCCTTCGATAGCATCAATCACTAGGTCAGCAAAAAAAGCTTCAACCGCTGCATCGTCAGTACCTTCTGGGTAGCTCAGTTGCAACTCAAAGCCCAATTCCTGGAACTCATCAACACATAATTTTTTACGTAAACGACGCGAACGATTTGTAGCCATAATGCACCTCCAATAATAGACGGCGAATATTAGCAGCTTTGCTCTATAAAAACGCCTTCAGCAAACAAATAAGCGCCAGCACTGCTTTCATTTACACGAATAGCGCATAATAGTGCGTATTATTGTTATTTATTCGTTGTTCTTTAAAGGTATTGTTATCGTGCTGACGTCATTTTTACGCTGCCTGCGCAATCGCTGCTTGCCGCACAGCAGTATTACTCTTTCACATCCGACCACGCGCTATGGTATTTCAGCTCTGTGCCTCGCCACTTTACTGGGCAGCGCCAGCGCATTGGCTCAAACCCTGCCCTCTAGCAACGTCGACAAAGCACTTAAAGCTAACAAAATAAACAGTGAAGCACTCTCTGCTGTGACCATCCCTTTAAGTGGTCATGGCAAAAGTGCGTATATGAACGCTGATGTTTTAATTAACCCCGCCTCAACCATGAAGCTGGTCACCACCTACGCTGCACTCGAATTGCTGGGTCCAACGTTTCAATGGAAAACCGAGTTCTTTACCGATGGCACCCTAAAAGATGGCGTGCTAGACGGTAATATTTATCTCAAGGGCGGCGGTGACCCTAAGCTTAATATGGAACGCTTGTGGCTCTTGCTGCGTGATTTACGTGCCAATGGCGTGCGTCATATTTCGGGTGACTTGATTCTCGATCGCAATTACTTTGCGCCACCACCACACACTCCGTTTGATGACGACAAAAACGATCAAAATAAACCTTTCTTAGTTGAACCCGACTCACTGCTGATTAACTTTAAATCACAGCGCTTGATTGTACGCGGCGAAGCAAGCGGCGCTACAGTGATGATGGAGCCACCGATTGGCAGCATTGAAATCATCAATAATGTAAAATTGCAGCCGGCAAAAAACTGCGACAACCCAGTGATCGGCTATATTCCAAAAGATGATGGCCACACCCTTACGTTAACCGTGAACGGTAATATCGCCCCTGGTTGCAGCAGCCAAAACTATCTGGCCCTGCTCGACCCCTCGCGTTATGCCGCGGGTGTAGTGCGCAGTATTTGGCAAGAAATGGGCGGCACCATCTTAGGTAACGATATGCTGGGCGCAACACCCAAAGATGCCCGCCTGCTAGTCCGTGCTTATTCGCCTGACTTGGTTGAGGTGATTCGCGATATTAATAAATACAGTAATAACACCATGGCTAAGCAAGTCTTTTTAAGCATTGGTGCTCGTTTTCGTAATGCCGGTGACAGCGATGACGCTGCAGCAGCGCGCCGAGTGATCAATAACTTCTTTGCGAAAAAGAACATTTTCACTAACGGTTTAGTGGTTGATAACGGTTCAGGCTTATCACGTACAGAACGCATCACCGCGCGCCAGCTTGGTCAGATGCTTGAAGCGGCTTGGAAAAGTCCATACGCCGCTGAATTTATTTCATCACTGCCGATTGTCGCGATGGACGGCACCATGCGCCGCCGCTTGCGCAACAGCCAGCTGGTCGGCCAAGCGCATATCAAAACAGGAACACTGAAAAACGTCCGTGCCATTGCTGGCTATAGCCGTGACGTTAATGGTGACGCTTGGGCCGTGGTTGCCATTGTCAATCATCCACAGCCTTGGGGTGGCTCAGCCATTCTTGATCAAGTGCTATTGGATGTTTACAGCCAGCCCAAGAAAAAATAACCGCTAGCAGTCAATAAAATAGCGTTATAGAGCCGCAGATATAAGGTGTCCTTCAGTACTGACTTGTCAGTCTAAAAACACACTAAATCTGCGGTTTTTTATTTTTAAATCCAAGTTTATCCTGCTATTGCTGCCCCACGACTATGGCCCACCTTGTACATGTCCTAGCATTTAGGTTTATGGTAGAGGCCTGTGTGCAATAGATAATAAAAGGATAATACTATGCAATCACATGCTTTTGAGCCGAAAAAACTGCAGCATGCTTTTACTTTAAGTAATGGTAAAACGCTGAAGTACTGCTCCCTACCCGCCCTTAAAGAAATCGGCATTGAGTCAGTCTCACGCCTGCCTATTTCCATTCGTATTATTTTAGAATCACTCATTCGTAACGCTGATAACCAACGCATCACCCTTGAACATATCCAACAGCTGGCCAACTGGCAGCCCAATGCGCCGCGTAATGAGGAAATACCCTTTACCGTAGCCCGTGTGGTGCTACAGGACTTTACCGGTGTGCCTTTGCTCTGTGACCTGGCTGCCATGCGTAATATCGCCGAAGATATGGGCAAACCTGCCAGCGCTATTGAGCCTTTAGTGCCGGTTGATTTAGTGATTGACCACTCAGTGCAAGTGGATTTTTACAACTCTCCTGATGCTTTAGAAAAAAACATGCAAATGGAGTTTCAGCGCAACGGCGAGCGCTATAAATTTTTAAAATGGGGCATGCAAGCCTTTGATACCTTTAAAGTGGTGCCACCAGGTTTTGGTATCGTTCACCAAGTCAACTTGGAATACCTATTCCCCGGCATCCAGCAAAAAGATGGCATGAGCTACCCCGATACCCTCGTCGGTACCGACTCACACACCACTATGATTAACGCCCTCGGCGTGGTTGGTTGGGGTGTGGGTGGTATTGAAGCCGAAGCTGCGATGCTCGGTCAGCCACTGTATATTCTGACCCCTGATGTGGTCGGCGTAAATCTGAAGGGCAAGCTGCGCGAAGGCATGACTGCCACTGACTTGGTGCTGACAGTCACCGAACTGCTGCGCAACTCAAAAGTGGTGGGTAAATTTGTTGAGTTCTTTGGCGAAGGTGCTGAATACTTAAGCGTGCCTGACCGCGCCACCCTATCCAATATGGCTCCAGAGTACGGCGCCACCATGGGCTTTTTCCCCGTGGATGAAACCACGTTGGACTATATGCGTGGCACCGGCCGTCAAGATATCGACATTGAAGCCTGTGAAGCCTACTTCCGTGCGCAAGAGATGTTCGGCATTCCCAAAGAAGGCGAGATTGATTACAGCCAAGTGATTGAGCTGGATTTAGATACTGTGCGCCCGTCTTTAGCCGGCCCTAAACGCCCGCAAGACCGCATTGCCCTACCGGATATGCAAAACAGCTTTACCTCACTCTTTAGTGAAAGTATTGCCAAAGGTGGCTTTAACAAAAACCCAGACGATCTAGCTAAGCGTTATGGCACCAGCTGCCCGCTGATCCCTGTGGTCAATAAGGACTCGCCGAAACCACAGCGTCCATTAGCCATGCACGAAATGGAAATGATTGATAGCAGCCCTAAAAAACCGAGCAAGCCCAGCATTGATTGCGATACCGATGAAACAATCGATCTAGGTCATGGCGATATTGTGATTGCTGCTATTACTTCGTGCACCAACACCTCAAACCCTAGCGTCTTACTGGCTGCAGGCTTGTTAGCCAAGAAAGCCGTTGAACTGGGGCTAACTGTTCACCCACGCATCAAAACCTCACTGGCCCCCGGTTCACGCGTGGTGCCTGAGTACCTCGAAGCGGCAGGTCTAATGAGCAGTCTGGAAACATTAGGTTTTGGCGTGACTGCCTTTGGTTGCACCACCTGTATCGGTAATGCCGGCGATCTAAGACCTGAGTACAACCAATCCATTATTGAAAACGATATTATTGCTGCGGCAGTACTCTCAGGTAACCGCAACTTTGAAGCACGCATTCACCCCAATATTCGCGCTAACTTCTTAGCATCACCGCCCTTAGTAGTGGCCTTTGCTCTGGCCGGCACAGTGAATATTGACCTGGACACACAGCCGCTGGGCACCAGTCAAGACGGCAACCCGGTTTATCTAAAAGATATCTGGCCGAGTAACAGCGATATCCAAGCGCTGCTGAGCAAGGCGATGAACCCTGCGGTATTCCGCGAGCGCTACGGTGACTTCACTAAAGACAATGATCTGTGGAATGATATTGACTGTGCCAAGGGCCTCGTCTACGACTGGCCTCAATCCACCTATATCGCCAAACCACCCTTCTTTGCAGACTTTGCTATGGAACCGGCCGCAGTCGAGCCGATTACCAACGCTCGAGCCTTAATGCTGCTGGGTGATACGGTCACCACTGACCATATTTCACCTGCAGGTTCCTTTAGCAGTGATTCACCTGCGGGACAGTTCTTACTCAGTCATGATGTACAGCAATCAGACTTCAACACCTATGGCGCACGCCGTGGTCATCACGACGTTATGATTCGCGGTACTTTTGCTAATATTCGGGTGAAAAACCTGATGCTGCCACCCACTGAAGATGGCTCACGTATCGAAGGCGGCTTTACCTTGCTGGATGGTAAGCAAGTGCCGGTTTACGATGCGGCAATGGACTATATGCAGCGTAAGATTCCCACAATGATCTTTGCCGGTGAAGAATACGGTACCGGCTCCAGTCGCGACTGGGCAGCTAAAGGTACGCTACTGATGGGCGTTAGAGCCGTGATTGCGCAATCCTATGAGCGTATTCACCGCTCCAATCTGGTCGGCATGGGCGTATTACCCCTGCAGTTCATTGATGGCGCATCCTACAGTTCGCTGAATATTACTGACGAGGAAAGCTTCAGTATCCTAGGTGTTGACAGTGATATGCAGCCACGCCAAGAGCTGATTCTAGAAATCACCCGTAAGGATGGCAGCGTTGAACAGGTGCCAGTGCTGTCACGCATTGATACACCGATTGAGGTCGAGTACTACCGTCACGGTGGCATTCTGCCCTATGTACTGCGCGATATTTTAGCTAAAGCTTAAGACTCAGCAGAACGCAAAACGCCCCGCACAGACGATCAATCTGTGCGGGGCGTTTTATTAAGCGCGGATAACTACAATACGAGTCAGTAGCACTTACTTTTTATCGTGCAGACTGCCGCCCATACATTTAGGTGAATTCGGTGCATTCTCCACCGTGACCCACTCCTCTGGCGTATAGGTATGCAGGGCTAAACCATGGAACTGCTGCATTAAATCACCAATCGCGCCATAGACTTTTTGGTGACGCTGCACTTTGCGCACATCAGCAAATACGTCACTGACCAACACCACCTTAAAGTGGCTTTCTGGGCCAATGCTGTGCATATGGCTTTCATCTTCGATCTGTAAAAAGGTTGGCTCAAGTGGCGCCAAGGCTGCTTTAATTTTCTCTAACATCATACAACTCCTTCGGATTGTGCTGACTGCGCCATCTTTTGCGCATCACGGCTAAAGGTGCGCATGGCAATCAACAAAAACACACCGGTTAAAGCCATCGCCACCGGTACTAAATACATGGCGCTGTGTAAGCCTATCGCACGAAAGACTTCACTCATCTCCGCGACACCGGCACTGAGCATGGCTTGCTGGGCAAAGTGATCGGATAAACCACCGACCATCACTGGCCCCAAACCACCACCGAGCAAATACAATCCGGCAAAAAATAACGCCATCGCTGTAGCGCGCAAGCGCGGCTCAACCACATCTTGTACCGCAGTATACACGCAGGTATAGAAGTTATAGGCGAACACCCAACCCACGGCAAATAAGCCGACAAACAGCGCCGCATCAATCTTACCTGCCGCTAAAGCGATTCCAGTAAAGACACTGGTCAGCAGCAAACTCACCGCACCAAATAACAAACGACCATTACGCACACGTTCATGCAAGCGATCGGCGATCCAGCCGCCCAAGGGCAAAGCAAACAAACCGGTCACCCCAACAATAATCCCCACCGACATTGAAGCTTGCGTCAGCTCAAGGCCAAAATAACGTTGCAGCATCGGCACCATAAACGAGGTATTGGCATAGGTGGCAAAGTTGTAGCAGAGCCCCGCCAACATCAACCACCACATGGTCGGTGTAGCCAAGACTTTACGCATGGGTTTAAGGATGGGCGCATGATTCACCGCCACTACTTCGGCAGCGCCACGCTGTGGCTCACGAATCATAAAGATAAACAGCGCAAGAATAATGCCCGGCACCGCAGCAATAAAAAACGGCGCGCGCCAACTATCAAAGGTTTGCACAATCCAGCCGGTGGTAAAAAACGCCAATAACAAACCCACCGGCAAGCCCATCATAAAGATGCCCATAGCGCGGGCGCGGCGATTGGCCGGAAACATATCGCCAATCAATGAGTTCGCCGCAGGCCCGTAGCTGGCCTCACCAATGCCGACCCCCATACGTGCCAGCAAAAAGCCCCAAAAGCCCTGTACTGCACCATTCGCTGCGGTTAAACCACTCCACAGCAACAAACCCCAGCCCATAATTTTCTTACGCGAGCCGGTATCAGCCATACGCCCCAAGGGAATACCCGCCACGGCATAGACAATCGTAAAGGCCGTCCCCAACATACCAATTTGAAAATCGCTTAAGCTCCACTCCAGCCGAATCGGCTCCATGACAATGCTCGGCACCGCGCGGTCAAAGAAGTTAAAGACATTGGCTAAAAACAGTAAAAACATGACTCGCCAAGCGTTATTCGCTTGTTTTGATTGATGGGCTAAAGGTGGCATAGGGTTCTATTCTAAGAGCTTATGGTTGATTAAAAGGAGGGTGTTGCAGCCAAGATAAACTGGCTGCCGTGGTGGTACTGGGACGGTACTCAGCAGCTAATGCGCCTTGATAACCGGCTTTTTCCAGCGCGTCGTGCATGGCCATAAAATCTAATTCACCACTACCCGGCTCGCCACGCCCCGGATAATCAGCAAACTGCACATGCGCCACTTTATCACCCAACACCGCCAACGCCTGTTCAGTACTGATGCCTTGGCGCGCCATATGATAGACGTCTAATTGCGCAAAACAGTTATCGTGACGCACTTCGGCTAAGAGTTCATGCAAGTGCTGCGGGGTGTTGATCAAAAAGCCTGGCATATCGAACGGATTAATCGCTTCACAGACAACCTTAATGCCCAGTCGATCAAAGGCTTGCGCAGCCTCTCGCAGATTGGCAGCCAATGTGGCAAACGCTCGCCCACATGAGACACCTGCCGCTAAACGTCCGGCCAACACATTGACCATACGCGGACGCACCATCAAGGCGTAACTGAGCGCTTCATCTAACGCATTAGCAAAAGCTGGCCGCGTTTGCGGATCACAGGCAATGCCATTACCGCCTTGCATTAGATCCCCTGCAGGCAGATTGATCAGCACCAAAGGCATGCCGCAGCGCTGCAATTCTTCTTTCAGCTGTATGGCGGGCACATCATAAGGAAACTGAATTTCCACCGCATTAAACCCAGCTGCAGACGCTGCACGCACACGCTCTAGCAACGGCAACTCAGTAAATAACATCGATAAATTAGCAACAATTTCCATTACTCATCTCCGCTATAGAGCTTAATCAAGGTTGAAGGATCAGCAGCCAAATGCCCTTGCGCCGCATGGGTGCGCATTAACTGGGCGGCTAAACCTGTCATGGGTGTGGCTGAAGTGTGACTCTGTGAGAGTTTCACTGCCATATCTAAATCTTTCAGCAAGGTGCGCACATGCCACTTCACTGGTTCAAACTCACGACCGGCCATTTGCGGCGCTAGAATCTGCAGCGGCTTACTATCAGCAAAACCACCAGCCAGCGCCGGCGCTAATAATTTAGCATCCACCCCCGCTTGCTCTGCTAGCGCCACCACTTCCGCAATCACCATGGCATTACAGGCCACCAGCATTTGATTACAGACCTTGGCCACTTGCCCTGAGCCCACTGCACCCATATGCGTAACGCGCTGGCTTAAGTGCTCAAGTATCGGCATCACAACAGCTAAGGCTTGCGCATCACCACCGGCCATCATGGCTAAGGTGCCGGTTTCAGCACCAACAACGCCGCCCGATACTGGAATATCCAGCCATTGCGCGCCACTGTGATCAAATAAACGCTGCGCCATCTCTTGCGTCGCCGCAGGCTCAATACTGGAAAAGTCCACCAGCAGCTGTTTAGGGTGGATTGCATAAGCCATACCCTGCTCAGCAAACATCACCTCTTCGACCGCCTGCGTATCGGCAAGACACAGAAAAATAATATCGACCTGCTCACAGAGTTCAGCACGCTCACGCACCTGCTGGGCGCCCAGCGCAACCAGCGGCGCACATTGATCTGGGTTACGATTCCAAACCACTAAAGGATAGCCCGCAGCCAACAAACGCTGGCACATCGGCAGACCCATTAAGCCGATACCGGCAAAGCCTAAACGCGGTAATGATGTTTGCATTACATTCTCCAATTCACTGAACTCTCAAGCATTGACCCTTGGGGGATCGTACAAGTCAGGCTATCATGCCCACTTTTGCCACGAGAAAAAACATGTCGAACGAAATCAGTCACTTATACGCACAACTTCTTGGCGAAACCGCTCAAATCACTTGGGCCGAAGTGATGCCGCAATTTGCCAAAGGTAATGTGCTCTGGGTCGCCAGCCATCAAGACTTAGTCGCCGTTGCCGAATATATGATCAATGACGATAAGAAACAGATCAGTGCTTTAATGCAGCAAAAAGCCTTACATATTTTAAGTGATGATATCGCTATGGATTATGCTCAGCGTGACCCTGAACTCTGGGCTGTAGTCATCGCCCCGTGGGTCTTGGTGCAAGAGCGCCACACACCGACAACACACTAATCTAGTGCAACACTCAGCGGGCTGAATTTAACCCGCCCACTGAGTGTTATGGGCCTTGCCCGACCCTGCAGTTCAAGCTGCATCTTGACCCTTCTAAAACTTAAGCGAAGCCCATGACCCAAGATCACTGGTGGTTAAACGCCACGGCGCAACTGTCTGCAAGCGCACAGCAACAGGCACAAGCGCATCAAAACCAACTGACTAAACCCCAGGGTTCTTTAGGGCGTTTAGAAACGGTGGCCATTCATCTAGCAGCGATGCAAAACACCGTTAAGCCGCAGATTAACCAGCCGCATATGCTGGTCTTTGCTGGCGATCACGGCGTGGTTGCACAAGGGGTCTCGGCTTTTCCGCAATCAGTCACCATTGCCATGCTCAGCAACTTTGTCAACGGCGGCGCTGCGGTTGCCACCCTGTGCAAACAACAAGGTATTGAGCTGAGCGTGATTAACTGCGGCACCGCCCATCCTTGTGAGCACTT
>Ga0265295_1002425_pt1 | contig 29593 bp, 25 predicted proteins | sample Munlansysbiofilm_FD_192503 | JGI IMG/M metagenome (GOLD analysis project Ga0265295, IMG submission 192503) | Leachate microbial communities from a municipal landfill in Southern Ontario, Canada - Methane capture system biofilm | ecosystem: Engineered > Solid waste > Landfill > Unclassified ... | reverse complement strand
ATCTTCATTCCTGGGGAAAGGCCCTTTGTGATAATATCAAGAGGGGAAATTCCTGCATCCAGGGCTTCCTGAGTCAGCTTTGCGCAGCCTGCGATGTCCTGAGTTACGATCGCATTGGTTAACTTGTTAAATATTTCAGTATTTGTCATCCCATAATCACTTCTTTCTGTTTTCCAGTCCTTTTTTGTACAGGAAATTTCTCTATTAGCCGGCTATCGGAATCTCTTTACCGTTTATTAATATAAATAAATTTCTATTGAATCTAATAACTATATATAATTTACCCCCGAGAAATGCGGGAAAATGGATTCACATGTAAATAATATTCGGTGAATATAAAAATAAAATAGTATAAAACCTGAAGTAAATAATTTTTTTGAGAAATTGAAAAATAGCCGCAGGCCGTGCAGATCTGGTAATAAAGCTTCGCGTTAAAAGAGTTCACCTGAAATAGGCGAGAAACATGATGAATGATGCAATGTTCAGCAAAAACCCGAATACACTTGCTGTAAGCCCTGCCTGTGCAGTTGAGTCCCTGCTTTCTTTGAGGCGTGATCTGGCAAGGACAATCCCTGCAAGGGCAAATGGTATTGCAAAGGATGTAAGGAACAGGCTGCCTATCCCGACCCAGAAAGAAAGAGAAATAAATACGCTGATCAGCCCGAAAAAAAGGCTCAAAATTCCTTTAATGCCAGAATCCCCGTTAATACTGTTTCCCCCTGTTGCTGCTTCTCTCCCTGTTGCAGTATGGTTAATCTTAAAATCCCTTAACAACGGATATATTGTTTATGTGTTCGAGGCAGGTACTTTTTCCAGGACAGGTTTTTGTTTTTCACTCCCGGTAGCTTCCGGATTTATTCAATTTTGACTCCAACCTTTCCGCCCTCAATTTTCCACTCATAACGCTTCAACTGCAGTGAATCATTAAGGCACTCACCTGTCCTGACATCGAACTTTCTGCCGTGGCAGATGCACGTCAATATAAATTCTTTAAGCGTGCCCCTGTCCATAGGGCATTTCGCATGAGGGCAGAGATTTGTGAAAGCATGAATTTCGCCTTCAGCCTTAAGGAGTAACACATTTCTGCCCCCTGGTTGAACGCGCAGAAGATTTCCTTCTTTCAGACTGTTTTCTTCAGCTGCAAAAAACCAGGGAGGCTCAAAATCAGAATTCGAGTTTTTTTCAGGTACTTTTTCAGAAGACATATCACCAACCGCCAGAAACCGGAATTGCGAGATTAATTCCATTCCCGGTCTCTTTTAATCCCGGAATTCTTTTCTTTCCAGTTAATCATTGGACTGGCCACGTATAAGTTTTGCTGAACTCAAATAAAATGAAATTAAAGAAACAAAGAGAATAAAAAGCGGACTGAGGCAGAGGGAGCAGAAAGAATAAAAAAAGAGGAACGAAGAACGAGTAAAAAGGAGAAAAAGAACGAGTGAAAAGAAGAACGAGTGAAAAGAAGAACGAGTGAAAAAAGGAGAAAAAAGAACAAGTAAAAAAGATAGAAAAAAGAACAAGTAAAAAAGAAAAAATTAGAGAATTTCGATTTTTAATTTGGCTCGGGTGCTCGACTCAGGTGTTTAATGGAGATTCCCATCCTCATTGAGGATTTTCAAAAGCTCTATTATCGAGTACGATGCCCTCGTAATGCCCATACTTCTTCTGTCCGTATCCGTGCCTGCAATATACAGGTTTTTGACCGGAGTCCGGATATCCGCAAATTTTCCATTAATTGTGACCGCGGCTTTTTCAGGAATCATGACCTGCTCATGCTGCATGTCAATGTATTTTTCAATATTGGGAAGGGCGCGGAAAATAGTGTCATAGGCTTTTTTAAGCTCATGTTCTTCTGTCTGTTCCGAGTCTATCACAAAAGAAAAACCTACAAGCTGCTTATCTTTAGGGGCAAGGGAAGGGTCATAATTGCTGATAGGCATTGCCCAGTAAGCAAAATCCTTGAACCATATCTCTGAGCCCGTATATTTGAATTCGGGAAGCTCCTCTTTTAGCCCGAGCCAGATTGTAAGGCTTTTGGTGTGAACAATCCCTTTCAGCTCTTCGATATAAGCTTGCGGCAGATCCTTAATGAGTTCCGGGAGGTCGGTTGCAAAGCCTGTATAGATAATCAGGTCAGCCAGATAAATATCGTCTGCTTCCACTCCATAAACCTTCTCGCTCTCTACCAGGATGCCCGTCACTTCGCATTCGGATTTTATTTCCACGGTATCGGGGAAGGAATAAAGAATTGCATTTAAAAGGGCTTTCAATCCTTTTCTCGGGTATCCCTGGGAATAGTTTACTTTGTTTGTGGCAAGCCTCTCAAGAGATGTGAACGGCTGGGCAACTTTATCCACACGGGCCTGCAGGGAAGCATGAAGGTGATATGGGAGGATTGATGAGAGGATAGACTCAGTTGACTGTCGTTTTTTGTGCTCGAACTTGCCTATCATAGCATCAAACTGCTCCTGCGTAATGCTGTCCCTGACAAAACTGCTGCCAGAGAGAACACGCTGTGCAGAGGTATCTTTCATCGACTTTCCCGAAAGAAAACCCGAGATCGTATCCACAAAGTCGTAGGTATCTTTACATAGGTTCTTTGGGAGAAAATCATAAACCGACTGGTCCGAAAGGTCTATCCCGAAAGATGAAAGAGTAAGGGCTTTCGTGAGGGTCTGTGAAAGGATAAGCCTGTCTTTCCTTGGGAGTACATCAAAAGTCACGAAGTCCTTCAGGTTCGAAGGAACTTTGGTTAAACCGTTTTCAGTTCTTACATAATAATAACCGTAGTCCTCAAACACAGGGAGGAAGTCAAAATAATTATCCATCAGTCTTGGTAGTGGTCCCTCTATCAGATGGGTTATTGCATGTGCTCCGGTGTCAACCTGATAGCCGTCTACCACATAGCTGTTGCAGTTCCCCCCTAGATGCTCTCCTTTTTCAAGAACAAGGACTTTCTTTCCATGCTTTGAAAGCGTCAGCGCAGCTAGAAGCCCGCTTACTCCAGCTCCGACAACAATTACATCATATTTCTTCATTCCCTAAACTACCTCTATTTTTTCCATGAATCGTTTAAGTTAATGCATTAATGCATCATATGATCTTAACTCACAATATTCTCTGTATGTGCCGAACATATTTTTAACAAAAATTATCTTCAAAATTTTAATAAATTATTTTAAACAGGGGGTTATGTTTGGAATTCTTTTATATGTAATTTATGATTCAAAGAAGATAACTTGATATCTTCTTTCTATCTGTAGAAGTAGTATAGAGAGAAAAATAGTATTTAATATTATTCCGAATGCTGGAAATTTTCATAATTCGGCTTTTTTCCTGAACTTTGTCTTAAAAGTTTTCCTGAACTTTGTCTTAACAGATTACTGATCTGAAAGTTTTTCAGTGCTTATTTTTCTTCAGGGCGCAAAACAGTAAAACTTATTTTCTCAGGATATGCTCATAAAAAGTATATTTTTGTATTTTGTTGTAAATATCATATCAGGGAGAGTTGCCGGTTAAGAGGGAACTATCTGGATTTAATTTAATATTTATATGTTTCTGTAAGAATCCTCTGAATTAACCGATTGATTACTGATGTTTATTATGTGTATGTTAATGAGGCTTATTGATGTGTATATTACTGATATTTATTGATGTTTACTGATGTGTGTATTTTAGTGAGGTTCTGATGCTATGACTGGGAAAGAAGATGAATACGAATTCGAAAAAACAGAAAAAAGCTCATCACTCGATGAAGAATCTACCGGTTCGGAAGTAAATGAACAGAAGGAAAGTTACCTGGACATAATTAACATCATCGGGTCCTTAATGCAGGATGAAAATTATTCTCTTAAAAACGAGAGCATTCTAACCATAAACAAAATATTATCTTTCCTCAATAAGGAAATATACGAAAACAAAAATTTTACTGAAGCATGGCTGATTAAAGGCACGGTCCTCTATAAGACCGGCAAATATAACGGCGCAATAGATGCCTTTGACGGTGCTCTGGAAAGCATGTCAGAAAAGACGTCGGAAGAAAAACTGGATACATGGATAAAAAGCTATGGTATCAACTATAGATATGCACTGAAATTCAAGGCATTTTCCCTGTGCAAACTTGGAAGGTACAGAGAGGCTTTAAATGCACTTGACGAGATTTCAGCTATTTATCCTGAAGATCCCGAAATCGAATCACATAAAAACATGCTTCAAACTCTTGAAAACGAGAGGCTGATAAGAAGAACAGGTAATACCCAGGATCAACCCCCAAAACATCCCGGCATCTGGGAACGCAGAGGAAAATCTTCTTATAAACTGGGCAAATACGAAGAAGCAGTAAAGGAATTTGACAGATGTCTCGAAAGTAACCCGAAAGATGCAGATATCCTGCGGAATAAAGGTTCTGCTCTTTACATGCTTGGCAGGTATGAGGAAGCTATAGAGGCTTTCAATAAATCCCTCGAGCTCAATCCCCGAGATGCAGATGCCTGGAACTTAAAAGGTTCCACTCTTTATATGATCGGCAGGCCTGAAGAAGCTCTTAGAGCACTTGATAAAGCACTTCAAAGGAATCCAAATATATTTGAAGCCTGGTTTAATAAGGGGTCCATTCTCTTTGAACTTGGAAAGTATAAACAGGCGTTATCTGCAGTGGAAAATGCCTTACGAATCAATGCTGAAGATATAAATGCCTTAACCCTCAAAACTTCAATCCTGTCCGGACTCAAACAGGATGAAAAATAACAGGACTCTGTACTATAAACAGGACTCTGTACTATAATTTGGACTATGTATTATTATTATTATTATTATTATTATTATTATTATTTATATTCTGGATCTCACTTGCCATGAATTCAAAGATAATTGAACCTTAAATTTTTCTTAGTTCTGCAATTTTATAGAGGCGGAAAAATGAAGTACAGTACCGTTATTTTCGATTTTGACTACACACTTGCAGATGCCACATATGGTATTGTATCAAGTTTCAACCACGCATTCAGCAGGCTGGGCATTCCCGAACATGACTGTGAAAGCATAAAAAGAACTGTAGGTTTGCCTCTGGACGAAGCATTTGTACAGCTGACGGGTCATAAAGATGAAGTCCTGATAAATTGTTTTAAAACTTTATTCCGGGAAAAAGCCGATGAAATCATGTTAAAAAACACCAGGCTTTTTGAGGATACTGCAAGCACACTTCAGCGGTTAAAATATAATGGAATTTATACCGGAATTGTGACTACAAAATATCATTATAGAATAGACGAGACATTAAACCTCCACGGCATTTCACACCTTGTAGATGTTATTGTGGGAGGAGAAGATGTTAAAGTTCCAAAGCCTTCTCCCGAAGGGCTTTTACTTGCAATTGGCAGCCTTAACTCGAAGATGAATGATGTGCTGTACATTGGGGACAGCCTTGTTGACGCTAAAACAGCTCTTGCAGCAAATGTAGATTTTGCTGCGGTGACCACAGGGACGACAAACGAAAAAGAGTTTTTACAGTATCCGTGCATAAAGGTATTAAATAATTTATCAGAACTTAAAGAGCTTATCAAAATCTGAAGGTTTTATCTTACTTTCTACAGGTTTCATCAGATTTAAAATGTTTAATTGAGTTTAAAGAATTTATCAGAACTTTTCAATCGAGAAGATAAGTGGATATAAACACATTCATAAAAATTCTAACAGGGCTTTTAAAGACTTAATTCTTCAGTTAAATAATAACTCTTCAGTTAAATAATAACAATACCATTTTTTTAATCAAAAACTGGTGAATCAGAGGTAATCCAGAGTGAAAATACACTGCATCCAGCACGTCAGGTTTGAAGTCCCTGGAACCATTAACGAATGGATTGAAGAGAAAAATCATCTCCTGTCAACCACTCATGCATACGAAAGCGAAAACTTTCCGGAAACCGGTTCATTCGATCTCCTTTTAGTCATGGGAGGGCCCATGAATATTTACGAGTATGATAAATATCCCTGGCTGAAGGAAGAAAAAAAATTTCTGGAAAAAGCCGTTTCGGAAGGAAAAGCAGTTCTTGGAATCTGTCTTGGAGCCCAGCTGCTTGCCGATGTCCTCAAGGCAAAAGTGTTTAAGAATGACTATAAAGAGATAGGATGGTTTCCCGTATCTGTTGTTAAGGATGGAAAATCTGAACTTTCTATCCTCGAAGGCATGCCCGAAAAATTCACTGCATTTCACTGGCACGGAGATACTTTCGGACTACCTGAAGGGGCAAAGCGGCTCTTTGAAAGCCAAGCCTGTAAAAATCAGGGGTTCATTTACGGGGACAGGGTAATAGGTCTGCAGTTCCATCTGGAAATGAGTGAACAGTCCATAAGGAATGTGATCGAAAACTGCAGGGATGAATTCGTAGAAGGGAAATACATCCAGAGAGAAAACGAAATGCTGGACAGAAAAGATTACCTTACAGAATCAAAGAAATTAATGTTCAGGCTAATGGATAATATTGAAAAAGCTATTATGCTCTAAATAGCCTTCTCGTCTTCCCTGAAAAAAGGCGCTCCTTTTTTCTCCCTGTCGGTTTCGGGAAGTATCTGAAAAAGCAGCAAAAACAATGAGGTGCCTGATAACAAAAAACAGCTCCAGGTACGCTTTATGTAATAATTCCAAAAAATTCTATTCGAAAATAGTAACCCTGAAATCAAGGAAAACTAATTTCCCTTCCTGTCTCCCTCGCCTTTCAGGGCCTCTCCACGATTACTCTTTTGCAGGTTCACACACCCTGCACTTCCTGTCTTTTCACCTTTTCCAGGTCTTTAAAAGCCCTTTTTCCAGCAACATCTTCTTCAGGGTTTCTTTAGATATGGAAAGGGTGTATGATGAGTCATGTTCCATGTTCCGCTGCTTTAAGCCAGGGCCATTTTTCTACAACGTCCTCTGCCGGGCCGGCCAAAATGGAACTTTTATCAACCTGTATGACCTGCCAGGAAAAGCCAGAGAAAACGTGGGCTTCCCGACATCCAGGATGATCTTCAGATGACTGGTCGGAACCATGAAGAAAATACCCGGTTCCGTGCTTGCAACATTTTTTGCATCTGAGCTTAGGGTACACATCCACTGCCCAGAAAGCATTTTGAGGTCATACCCAGTACAGACTGATCAGCGTTATTAAAATGAAAAATACACTGAACGTACCGATTATCACCTTGTTCTGCTGCATCATTTTGTGGTGCTGTATGATTTCATCTTGTTGCATATGAATCTTCCAGGCCAGATATCTTCGATAGCTACTCTTTTTGTCAAATTGACAAACCGGAATCCGCTATCCTATTTATGTGATTCAATAATAAAGACCTTTCTATTTCATTCAGGAAAAGAGCTTTTTTAATCACCTTTGCCGTCTTAATATATTGAAAAAGAAATCCCTGCTATTTTTCAGGCTCTCAATATATCGGAGCTATACTGCTTTTTTATTTCAATGCCACATTATATAAACTGAAGAAACCTATTTTCATAAAAAGGGAATCCAGAGTGGGAACGCGATGCCAAAAAGGTTAAAAGTTGCAAACCCGGCCCGTTGCATAGGCTGCTATTCCTGTATGATGGCCTGTGCAAGGACATGGTACGATACCATATCTGTAAAAAACAGCCGGATTGACATCCAGACAAAAGGCGGGATAGAAACTGCTTATGCTCAGATTGTCTGCCATGCCTGTGTGGACCCTCCGTGCATGAGAGCCTGTCCTCTTGGAGCACTGACCAAAAGGAAAGGAGGAGGAGTCAACCTCAATAGAGAAATCTGCGACGGCTGCGGAAACTGTATGGAAGCCTGCCTTGTGGGGGCTATTCACCTGGATGCTGAAAAAAAAGCCGTAATCTGCAAACACTGTGGCGTATGCACGAAATTCTGCCCCCATGATGTCCTGGAAATGATTGAAGTAGATGACAGCGGAGAAATAAAGGTTACTGACACAGGTCCGGTTGAGGAGACAGGCCCGGCTAGCCCCACTGCATCTCATAAGGAACTTTACGGAAAAGAGGAGTCCGGGGAGGAAAAATGACAACAGAGAGGTACGCCATTTCAGGTCTTACAAATGTACTCTATATTGACCTGAGCAGCCAGAGCTACCATATTGAGGAAAGGCGGGACCTCTATGAAAAGTATCTGGGGGGCATTGGAGTTGCTACAAACCTCATGCTTGAAGAGTATAAAGAGGGGATAGGACCTCTCGATCCTGAAATGCCAGTAATCCTCAGCACAGGGCCCCTCTCAGGCGTATATCCGACCTGCACAAAAACCGTTGCATTATTTCGTTCCCCCCTTAACGGAGAACTGGGGGAATCCTATGCGGGCGGCCACCTTGCCATGTCCATGCGTTATTCGGGATATGAAACTATTGTCATCAAAGGTGCTTCCAGGTATCCGGTTTATGTGGCAGTTCACGACGACAGGGTTACATTCAGGGACGCCTCGTCCATATGGCACCTGTCCTCGGCAATTGATGTAGGGAAAATCCTCCGTGAAGTTGAGCCCGGAGCTGGCAGGCGCAGTATTATCAGGATAGGGCCTGCAGGAGAAAGAGGAGTCACGTATGCGAGCGTTAATGTTGACACTTACCGCCACTTCGGGCGTCTGGGGCTCGGGACTGTTTTTGGGGCAAAAAAACTTAAGGCTCTTCTTATTTCCGGAAATAAAGAACTAAAAAGCCCTGATCACAAAGCCTACAGAAAAGCATGCAGCATGCTTTATGATACGATAGTGAAAACGGGGTTGACTGAGAAATACCACAACCTCGGGACAAGCGAAAACATCCTTGTCCTGAACGAACTCAAAGGTCTTCCAACCCGGAACCTGCAGGAAACCTCTATCGAAGGCGTGGAAAATATCTCCGGAGAAAACTTTGCAGAAAAATATCTGATCCGCAGGGTATCATGCGCAGGCTGCCCTATAGGCTGCGTACATATTGCCATGCTCAAACGGCCTTTCTCAAAAGCCCATGAATATGAGACCCTTAACGTATCTTATGACTTTGAACTTATCTACGCGCTTGGCTCAAATCTTGGAGTTACGGATCCTGAAGCAGTGCTGGAACTTATTGATGCCTGTGAAAAAGCCGGTGTTGATATTATCAGCATGGGAGTGGTGCTTGCATGGGCTACTGAGATGCTTTTGCGGGGGAAAATTTCCACTGATGATACGCTCGGGCTCAAACTGTCCTGGGGAGACAAAGCATCTTATTTGCGCGCAATAGAACTGGTGGTTCAGGCTCCCAATGAATTTTATTCCGCTCTTGGAAAAGGTGTGGAATATGCTTCAAAAATCTATGGGGGGGAAGAATTTGCTATCCGGATAGGAGGGCTTGAGATTCCAGGCTACCATACAGGGCTTGGGAATACACTCGGGCTTACTGTAGGTTCTCGCCATTCCCATCTTGACAATGCAGGCTATTCAGCTGACCAGAAAGCATTCAATCATCCAACTACGGATGAGAAGATAGTTGATTACATAATTAACGAAGAAGACCGCCGCAATGCCCTTAACTCCATGGTTTCCTGCCTCTTTGCACGGAATGTCTATACATATGAAAATATGGTTCTGGCTCTCAAATGCATTGGAATAGACAGGACAGAAGCAGAGCTGGAAGATCTGGGAAAGGACATCTTCAGAAAAAAATACGAGCTTAAGAAAAAATTCGGGTTCAGTTTTGAAGACATCGCCCTCCCTAAAAGGTTTTTTGAAACTGCCACCACCACAGGAAAGCTCGAAGAAGACAGGGTCAGGAAAGCGATAGAAATGTATAAGGAAAAGAGAGGGATTTTATAATCTTCGAAGCTGTCAGGGGCCGGGAGGCCTTAAAGATAAAGGAGATCTCTTCAATCGCCCCCGAGCTAAAGATTCAGGGGTTTTACGTTTCTTCCTATAGAATTTTACTTTAATGGTCCAATATATTTTAATGGTCCAATATATTTTAATGGTTAAATATATTTTAATGGTTAAATATATTCTAAGGTTGAATATACTTTAAGGGCAAAACATACTTTGAGGGTTAAACATTCGAGCTCTCAGATGCTGTAAGATCGGTGTTTGTTTTTACCTTATCACCAGTTTTCTCTTCAGGGTTTTTAGTTTCGATTTTGGATGTTTCTTCAGCTTTTCTTTCAGGCTTTTCCCTGACCCAGCGGTCCATAACTTTGCAGGTAACGAGATCCCCTGCAACATTCACAGCCGTCCTGCTCATATCAAGGATCCTGTCCACTCCCATTATAAGTGCTACTCCGCTTGTGGGAATTCCTACGCTGTTAAGGATCATTGCAAGGACAACGATTCCCACCCCGGGTATTGAAGGCGTTCCTATTGAGGCTGCAACAGCCATGGTCATTACTACAAGGAGCTGGAAAGGCCCGAGGTCTATCCCGAAGACTTCAGCCAGGAAAATTGTTGCCACGCCCTGATAAAGAGCAGTCCCGTTCATGTTTATGGTTGCTCCTAGAGGGACAACGAACTGTGAAATCGAAGGTTTTACTCCTAACCTTTCTTCTGCTGTTTTTATGGATAAGGGCATGACTGCAGCCGAGCTGGAAGTTGAAAAAGCAAGGAGCATAACGTCCCGGATAGCTTTCAGGAATTCAAACGGGTTATACCTTGCAACAAGAGAGACAATAAGAAGGTTCAGGAGCATGAGGAGCATCAGGCTTGCAAGAACCGTACCCACATACACAGCCATTCCCAGAAGGGCTTCAATACCGAGCTTGATGGTGAATTTTGTAAGAAGCCCGAAAACTGCGATCGGTGCGAGGGTCATGCTCCATTTTACCACTGTCATGCATACAGCCTGAACTGAGGTGAGAAAGCTTACCATTGGGGTAGATTGTTCTTTGTTCAGGGATACAAGGGCAATGCCTATAATTACTGCAATAATCACAACCTGCAGCATTTCCCCGCTGGCAAGAGCTCCAAGAGGGTTAGAAGGAAGGAGGCCTCCGATAAGCGTTGAAGGCAGGGTCAGGGCAGAAGGGTCGAATCCCGGGCCAGTAGATATTGTCTGAGTCTGGCTCCCTAAAGCGCTCTCAACTAGATCTCCACTTATAAACTTCCCGGGGCGGATATAGAAAGCCATTCCTATCCCAATAGCGGTTGAGATTGCTGTTGTTATTACAAAATAAGTAGCTGTTAAAAGCCCTGTCTTTTTAAGGGCGCTCATGCTCTGGCTCGAAGCCACCCCCAGAATTATTGAGGCAAAGACAAGCGGGACCACGATCATCTTCAGAAGACCCAGGAAAATATAACCCGGAAGGGCGATCCATTCCCCTATAATTTCCGCATAAACCGGGTCAACGTATCCTCCGAATGGCCCGAGGAAAAGCCCCATCAGAACACCAAGCCCCATAGCTATGAGAATCTTCAGCCAGAGCTTCTTTTCAAGCAAATCGCGGAGCTGATTACTCAGGTTTTTCAAAGAGTTATTTCGCCTGAAATCCAGGGGGTAATAAATACGCGTAATCCCTTCAGTAATTTCCTGGCGAAGAAGCTTTGTTTCCTCTGCGATTTCCTGAGCGAACCCCCTCGGGTTCGGGATATAACGGTTTTCCTTCTCTTTCATGGGGATCACAATAAAATCGTTAGGGGTTCAGCGTTTACTTCTTCCTTTTAAGTCTCAATTTAATTTTCCGGCTATAATTGTACGTTTTTCGGGCTAAATTGTTCTTTTTTCCGGCTAAATTGCACATTTAATTCAATAAATTCAATATGTACATTTGTATAATACATTCTCATTAAATTATATAAAAGCTTAGAAAAATACATAGCAACTTATCAGGTTGATCCAATTCTCCAGTATGAGTTTCTTTATAAATTCCTTTGAAGGAGATAATAAACGGGTCAGGGGATATAGCGACAAAACTGAAATAAATGACTGTTTTTAAGAATATGTGCGATCAGGTTCATTTTCCACTTTGAAATTATTTTCTTATAAACCTTCTTAAATTTTGATTTTCTTCTCTTTTTACGGATCTGAGGGTTTTGCTTTTATGAACCTGTTGACTTTTTCGGAAAGGCTGTTTGCCTTCTTTCATCATTTTTTGCAGAGTGTTTAACCCATTCCTCCCTTACAGAGATCAGTACAGAGATCAGTACAGAGATCAGTAACAGCACCCTTATTAGAAGTCCTGAAAGACAAGCAGGATTTAGCATTTATGACAATTTCGGAAGTTTTATTTACCTGCTCTAAGTGTATAATAAATGTATAAGAATCGATATAATTTTATTATTTAATATTATCATGTCAAAAGTTTAGTCCATTATATATTTTTCATAAGTTATAAAGTGAGAAAGTCAAACAGAATATGGCGCATCGAAATAAAACTCATATTCAGAATAAATTATTCAAAAAATATATTCAGAATAAATTATTCAGAAAAAAGCGATCAGGGTAACAATTGTTACCTTGATGGGTAATAAGTGTTACTTAATATCGATTGTTTATATTTCTTAAGATATTCTACCAGAGTATAAAAATCATTTACCAATGCCAGATACTTTGTAAAGTGTATATAAATGTAGTTTTCTGGTCAGGATAGACGTGGAGTTTACTTTAAAAAGGGTGTTTCAGGTTGAGTTTACTTACTATTTCCAGTTTGTACGTTGATTTTCCTACTGACGATGGGCTGGTCAGAGCGGTAAATGGGGTAGATCTCTCTATTGCTGAAGATGAAGTTCTTGGGCTTATCGGAGAATCCGGCTGCGGAAAAAGCGTTCTTGGGCTTTCTATCATCAGGCTGCTGCAAGAAGATGTGATTTTCAAAGGGGATATACTCTACCGCGGAGAAAATCTGTATCTGATTGAAAAAGAAGATATGAGGAAACTCAGGGGTAAAGAAATTGGCATGATACCACAGAACCCCGGAAGTTCCCTTAATCCTGTTTTGACGGTAGGCTCTCAGATAGCTGAACCATTAATGCTTCATAAACACGTAAAAGGCAGCCTGGCTGTCAAAATGGCAGAAAAGCTCCTTGAAAGAGTGAGGATCGGTGATCCCCAAAAAAGGGTAAAGGATTATCCTCACCAGTACAGCGGGGGGATGAAAGAGAGGGCAGTAATAGCAATGGGAATTGCCAGTGAGCCCCGCTTTATTATCGCTGATGAGCCCACTAAGGGACTCGATGTAACCGTAAAAAGAAACATAGTAAAGCTTCTGAAAGAGATCTCTGAAAAAAAGACTATGCTGATTATCACTCATGACCTTGGAGTTGCAGAGAAAGTATGCGACAGGATTGCTGTAATGTATGCCGGGGAACTGGTGGAGGTCTCTCCTGCAGCATTGATGTTTGAAAAACAACTGCATCCCTATACAGGTGGGTTTTTTAACTCACTTCCTTCCAGGGGGCTTAAGCCTATAAAAGGCAGCAGCCCTTCTTTGATCGATCCCCCGCAGGGGTGCAGGTTCCACCCACGCTGTAATTATTGCAGTGACAGGTGCAGAACCGAACACCCCCCCATGATCGAAAAAAACGGCAGGCTTGTGAGGTGTTTCCTTTATGCTTGAGGTTTCTGGCCTTAAGAAAACATTTACTTCAGGAATCATCTCCAGGACCAGAATCAAAGCTCTTGACGGTGTATCCCTTTACATAAAAAAAGGAGAAACCCTCGGAGTGGTGGGGGAAAGCGGGAGCGGAAAGTCCACTCTCGGACAGTGCATCCTGAGGCTGATCGAACCAGCGGAAGGAAAAATCATTTTCAACGGAACAGACCTGACAGCACTTGACAATAAAGCCCTGAACAGCATCCGCCCCGGTATGCAGATGATATTCCAGGACCCCGACTCCTCCCTTGACCCCAGGATGACCATAGGGCAGAGTATAGCCGAACCTCTTAAACTTAAAGGAAACGGCGGGGAAATGGTCAAAAACAGGATCAATGAGCTTATCAGGAAGGTCGGGCTGGGGCCGGAACATGTCAGCCGCTTTCCTCACCAGCTCAGCGGGGGGCAAAACCAGAGGGTGGTTATCGCAAGAGTGCTTGCCCTTGAACCTGTTTTTATTGTTGCCGATGAGCCGACAGCATCCCTTGACGTCTCAGTGCAGGCGCAGATTTTGAACCTTTTGAAGGACCTGAAGGAAGAATACGCGCTTACCATGCTCTTCATATCGCACGACCTTGAGCTGATGAAACACATGTGCGACAGGGTAGCTGTGATGTACCGCGGAAAGATCGTGGAAACCGGAAAAATAGATGATATTTTTCAGTCTCCTCTTCACCCCTACACAGAGCTGCTGTTAGTAGGAGATACTGATGTCGAGGTTGACAACAGTGGATGCGGGAAAGCTGTGGAGACTGCATGTTCTTACTATCAGGAATGTCCCTCAAGATCAAAGATATGCCTTACGGAAAAACCAGAGTTGAAAGAATTAACAAACAACCACCTGGTGGCATGTCATCATGCACTTAAAAAACGTGTTCCTGAATCTTATCGGGATGAATGTGAAGACAAAACGGATGCTGTCATTATTCAGCCTCCTGTATGATATTATTACGGAACTCCGGAATAATGACATTTCAGGAATGCAGTAAAAAATGTGGAGAGGATTCTATGTACTTGAGTAAAAGAAACCGAATTACATTTATGGTCATGCTTTTAGTCATGGCTACAGTCCTTGGGTCGCTGTGTATCGACCAGGATAGTGAAGAAAAAACCGCATCTGCAAACCAGACAAAACCATCAGGCCAGGAGAGCACCCTCAGGTATGCAGCTACTTTCGGTCCTGAAGGCACTCTTGACCCTGCAGTTAAATGGACTGGCTGGTATCTGCGAGAAGCCGGAGTATATGAAACCCTTTTCAGTTATGATGAAAACATGAACCTCCAGCCTGAACTAGCTACAAAATACGAACAGGTCTCGGATACCGAATGGAGGATTTTCATAAGGGAAGGGGTAAAGTTCCATGACGGCACGCCCCTGAACGCAGACGCTGTTATATATTCACTTAACAGGGTTCTTGATGATAATAATACAAGAAAAGGAGAATACGACTTTATTGAGTCCATAAGCAAATACTCTGACAGCGCAGTCACAATAAAAACAAATTCTACATATGCACCCACCATAGCAAGCCTCACAGACCCCGTAACTTCCATAGTCAGCCCGGGTACAGATCTGAATATCGCACCAGTCGGGACCGGTCCTTTTAAATTTGAAAGTTATACCCAGGACGTGAGCCTATCCCTGAAAAAGAACGACAACTACTGGAATGGTACAGCCGGGGTGGACAGGGCCATTATCTATTTTGTCACCGATGAAATGACCAGGCTCTTCAAGCTGGAAAGCAATGAAGTGGACATTGCTGACGGTCTCCCCCAGTCCGAAATTGCCGGCCTCCACAATAACCCTGAATATAAAATATACTCCACCCCTACCTTAAGAACCTACTTCCTGTATGTAAATATGAATAAAGAGCCTCTGAATGATGTAAAATTCAGGCAGGCACTGAACTATGCCATTGACCGCCAGCAAATTGTGGACACTGCCCTTGAGGGTGTTGGCGGGACTCCTGCAAAGAGCTTTTTCGGGTCCATGATGAGCTGGTCCATAAACGACAGGATAGACATGGTCTCAAGGGACGAACAGAAAGTCAGAAGTCTCCTGACCGAAGCCGGCCTGGAGGACATTAATGGGGACGGCTGGCTGGAATATGATGGAAAGCCTTTCGAACTGAATATAAAGACCTACACTGGCCGGCCTCAGCTTAAACCCGCTGCCGAGGTGATTGAAGCCCAGTTTGAGTCTGTAGGGATAAAGACCAGCGTCACCATCCTTGATAAAGGGGCACTGGAAACGGACCTGAATAACAAAGACTACGACCTTTCCCTCTATGCATGGACAGTAGCTCCTACAGGGGACCCTGACTACTTTGTTTCAAAGCATTTTGAGTCTACAGGAGCTGAAGCACAGAAATTGAGCTACTCGAACCCGGAGGTAGACGAATGGATAAAAGCCGGCCGGCAGACCATGAACCAGACAGAAAGAAAGGAGTATTACGACAAAGTTCAGGAACAGGTACTGGACGAATGCCCTGAAATATTCGTATTCTACCAGAACTCCCTTGTTGGAACAAATAAGAAAGTGGCAGGGTTCAAACAGTACCCCAATGAGATCACTTTCCTGACCAAGGACATATCCATAGATGAATAAGTTTCGGTGGTCCCGGAGTTTTTCCGGGGCCTCAGAATAAAGTATATCCACAAAAAACAGGAGGTCTGGCATGTGATAGAATTCATAGCTCGAAGGCTTTTACTCCTTGTCCCTGTCCTTTTACTGGTATCTGTGATCAGTTTTTCTATAATCTATATCTCTCCCGGAGATACTGCAGAAAACGCCATTATGAACCCGGGGGGAGGAGTTGACCGGAAAGCCGTGGAGGAGTTCAGGGCTAAAACAGGGCTTGATGAACCTGTACATATCCAGTATATTAACTGGATGGGCAGAGTTCTCCGCGGAGACCTGGGAGAGTCGTACATGACAGGTGTAGGAGTATCTGAGGCTATTTTCAGGTGCTTCAAAGTCACCCTTAAGCTTGCAGTGGTCAGTATGCTGGTTTCCCTTGTGATTGCACTCCCTCTTGGAATCATCTCTGCCGTGAAAAAGGGAACTGTTATTGATGATGTCTGCAGGCTTTTTGCACTTGCAGGCGTTTCCATGCCCAATTTCTGGCAGGCTTACCTCCTGATAATAGTTTTCGCACTTACACTGAAGGTTCTGCCTTCGTCAGGATACGGAGACGGAGGGATTACTTATCTCTTCCTGCCTGCTGTTACCCTCGGGACGGGTTATGCAGCTGTAACCATGAGACTGATGAGATCAAGCATGATCGAAGTGCTTCAGCAGGACTACGTCCGGGCAGCCAGAGCAAAAGGAGTTCCTGAGCATATGGTTATTTTCAGGCACGCTTTGAAGAACTCCCTCATCCCCGTGGTAACGGTTGCAGGCTTGAATTTTGGGTACCTGCTGAACGGTTCTGTCATAGTTGAGACAATCTTCTCGTGGCCAGGGATAGGAAATCTCATAGTTTCATCCATACTCAGCAAGGATTACCCGATGATACAGGGCTGTGTGCTCTTCATTGCTGTGATATTTGTGCTGGTCAATTTTGCAGTGGACATATCCTACGCTTACCTCAACCCGAGGATCAGATATGAAAACAAAAATTAATAAGAAAAATCCTGGATTCTTCCTCAGTGCAGGGATCCTTGTTTTTTTCATACTTGCAGCGATTTTTGCAGGGTATATAGCGCCTCATGATCCCGAAAAAGCCAATCTTGAACTTCGGCTTAAAGAGCCCTGCAGGGAGTTCCCTCTGGGTACAGACCATATGGGACGCTGTATATTGAGCCGCATCATTTTCGGCGCAAGAATATCCCTGTCTGTTGGGCTTCTGGTAGTAAGCTCTGCCCTGGCACTTGGCCTTGCCGTAGGGAGTCTATCTGGATATTATGGAGGGTGGGCGGATGAAGCAGTTATGCGGATAGTTGATGCTTTTCTGGCGTTTCCAAGCCTTCTGCTCGCTCTCGGCATAGCAGGGCTTTTCGGGGCAGGGTTCACGAATCTGGTCATAGCCCTTATTGTTGTGGACTGGGCTGGCTATGCCCGCCTGGCAAGAAGCTCTGTAATATCAGTAAAAGAGCAGGATTACATCAAAGCTTCAAAAGGGCTTGGGGTGGGGGATATGCATGTGATTGTGCACCACGTAATCCCAAATATAATATCTCCGCTGATAGTAATGGCAACCATAGGAATGGGATATGTTATACTGTCTGCAGCAGGCCTCAGCTTCCTGGGCTTTGGGGTACAGCCTCCAACCCCGGAATGGGGGTCCATGCTCAATGAAGGTAAGACATACATCCGGTCTGCCCCCTACATTATGGTTTTTCCCGGAATTGCCATCATGCTTGTGGTCCTGGCTTTCAACTACCTTGGAGATGAATTAAGAGACCTTATTGACCCGAGGACGCGGAAAGACATCGAATGACAGTATTAAAGGATAATTTCACTATCCGGTGAACACGCCATTGTTCCAGACCTCTCAGAGCAGCTACCATGAAAAAGCATGAATCATTAAATAGCAGACAACTTAACAGCAGGTTTCTCCAGACCATGACCATAAATGCTGCAAACGGGTATGTATCAAAGATAAACGGCTTCAGCAGGAACGCATCCCTGTTCCTGGCATACATTTTCATGCTCTCTTTAAGCCTGGGGATCTATGAAGTAATCTTCAATCTGTATATCCTCAGGCTCGGGTTTAAGGAAGACTTCCTTGGACTTATGCTCTCACTCGTTTCCATATCCACCGGACTCTTTGCAATTCCGGCAGCCACTTTCTGTGACAGGGCGGGCAGAAAAAATACCCTGCTGCTGTCATGCCTAATGCTCCTGTTTTCGTTTGCAGTTCTGTACACCACAAGATCAATGTTCCTTCTGGCTTTTTTCAGCATTCTCTATGGGGCATCCTCGTCACTAAAAATCGTTACAGCATCAACGTTCATGGTTGAGAACTCCACAAGCTATGAAAGGATGCATCTGTTTTCGATGTACTACCTTCTGTACACCATAGGAGTTATGCTGGGAAACCTTGCGGGAGGGACTTTACCTCAGGTCTTTATTAACTCCCTTGACCTCGACCCTTCAGGCCCGAAGGCTTACCAGCTTTCTTTATATGCGTCTTTAGCTGCAGTCCTGTTTTCCCTGTTCCCCCTGGTATTTATCAAAAATAAAAAGACCGGGCTTGCAGAGAAACCAGCTCTATTTTCTACTCTTTTTTCAGTTTTAAGGTCAGGAACGATCCGAAAATTGATTGTGGTAAACGGGCTCATAGGCATGGGCTGGGGGCTGATCCTGCCTTATTTCAATGTTTACTTCGATGTTGTCCTCGGAGCCGGTTCTGAGCAAATAGGGGTTATCTTTTCCATTTCCCAGCTTGTAATGATGTTCACTCTGCTATGCGTCCCCTTACTTACTGAAGGGTTCGGAAAGGTGAAGGTTATATCCCTGGTCCAGCTTGCTTCAATTCCTTTCCTTCTGCTCTTCACCTCCACGTCCATACTTGCAGTAGCTGCATTCGGATACATCATGAGGACATCTATAATGAATATGGCAAACCCGATAATGAGCAGTTTCAATATGGAGATTGTCAGCGAAGACAATAGAGCGACAGTAAACAGCCTGGTCTGGATGAGCTGCTATACATTTGTGGGCCTGAGCACCTATGCCGGCGGTCTGATGATGGCTCGCGGTTATTATACCCTTCCGTTCTTTCTGACATGCGGCATTTATGGAGTGGCCGCAGTGCTTTATTATGTCTTCTTTGACAAAATGGAAAAACAGCAGAAGGTTTCAGGTGCTGCTTTATGATTTCCACCCAATATGGGATTAAAAACAGAAAATAACAACAGAAACCAGATTAATAACAGAAACCAGATTAATAACAGAAACCAGATTAATAACAGAAACCAGATTATAAATAATCAGAGACAAAAAGAGTAATCTAGGTGCAAAAAGGATAATCAGGGGAAAATAGAGTAATCTGAATTCAAAAAAGATAATCAGGGAACATAAATTAATACTCCCTGATTTCACAAATTGTTTATTTCAGGAGTCTCTTCTTTGCAAAGAATACCGAAGCAAGCACACCGAAAACCGCAAAAATACTTTCGAATCCTGGCGTTCTCCTTCTGATCCCTGCTGTCTGCTCTTCTCCTGTAACTGATCCGTTTTCTTCCTCCTGAGTCGGAGTAATTACTGCAGTACCGAGTTTTTCTCCGGTAATCGCATATCTGGAGAAGCCGGGAGTCTCTGCAGTGAAATAGTAGTATTCTCCATCTTCATAGGTCAATTCCGTAGCGAGAGGGTTCCATTTCTCATTGTGGAACCTGTTTATCTTTATGGTGGAGACGTCAATATTGTTTTCCTCGACCCAGCTCTTCATTACCCTGAAGTTGATGGAAGCTCCCCTGATATTACTTTCACTTTCGAACCTTTCATTTCCTACCCGGATATTCATAAGCCTGTAAACTTCTCCTTCGGGTTTTTCTTCCGGACCTGCGTCCCCAAAGACTTCAACCCTTACAATGACATTTCCTGAATACTGCTGTGAAGTAAAACTGAGCCTCAGTATGTCGGAAACAGGGTTATTGAATTTGAAGCCTGTCCGGGTTCCTGCAACAACCCTTTTCTGTACACTGTCCATACCTGTTACTCCGGGACTTACACCTGATGGGACGTAGTTTGTGGAACTCTTGTGCGTGGTCTTTGTCGAAGGAATAACCGTAAGGGGCAGATAGTCAAATGTCCCGTTTTTGATTTCACAGGACGAATCCGCAATTCCGTCCCTGTCAGCATCAGTGCAGTTTTCGGAAAAGCCTGTCCCGCTGGGGTTTGCCCAGTAGTTGCCTCCCAGGTACGGGCCTCCGACTATGCTTTTCCCTGCTGTTTTACTGGTGTTCCAGGTATTGTTTGCCTCGCTGCAAAACAGGGTGTTATTTACGTTGTTGAAGTAGTTATTGTAAATAGTGTTGTTTCCGCTTGCTGGACTTTCCATGCTCCTTAAAAGACCTGTGTGAGGAATAATTTCTTCCAGATCAGGGTCAAAGGCAATTCCAGCAAGGCAGTTCCCGGTCACTATGTTGTCACAGATAAGGCTGTTATTTACATCATAAATCACCAGTCCGTAAGAATTTCCTGACAGGGTATTACCTGTAAAATTGCCTTCTCCAGCAGCCAGAAGTCCGAGGTAACTTCTTTCCACCTTACAGCCTGAGACCGTATATCCGTCCCCTGCGCCTTCTTCGTTATTGATAACCAGAATTCCTCCTGAAATGCAGTTGTTTGCGGAACAGCCGCTTATGCTGACGTTCTCTCCCGATATGGTAACAAGCCCGCCCAGGCAGTTTTGAAGAGTGTTGTTTGCAAGTGTTGCATTTACTGGTTCGATAAGAGACACCCCCCATACAGAAGAGCAGTCTTTAACCGTATTGCCTTTAAGTTTGAGGTCCTGTAAATTGATGAAATAGATCCCGTATCCCAGGAAATCGGGACCTCCGCTGACAAGAGACGAGCTGACAAAAGAGGGATTTTTAGATGAAGGCAGCAAATATATGCCGGTTACATTCTGAACGGTATTGTCCAGGAACTCCACACCTGAAGATTCCATAGCATAAATTCCCACAACCCCTGTATCCCGTACCAGGTTTTTCACAAACCCGACATTCTGGCATTCCTCAAGATAAATTCCTGCGATGTCCTCGTTGTCAACAATATTATTCTCAAACCTGAGATCCCAGGAATATTCCGAACGGATTCCAACACCATAGCCACCCCGGACCCCGTAAAGCTTCGAGTTTCCAGGACTGTTCTCTTTTATGGGGGTATTTTCTTCTTCTTTAATAAGCTCTGAATTTACAGAGTTAATCTCTGAATTTGCAGAGTTATAGAGCAGGTATCTGCTGCCTGAGTCCCGGATGGAATTGCCGGTGAGCGTGCAGTTGCGGGAACTGAAAATGTAAACCCCCTGTGTGGAATTTTGAACAGTATTATTGTTGATTGTTACATTCACTGCTTCATCAAGCTCAATTCCTGAATACAGTGAATTATCAATCCTGCTGTCCGAGACATTGACATCGTGGGAATATGCAATCCTGACTCCAAATTCGGTATTGTTTATATTGTTGTTTTGCAGATTTGAGCTCGTGTTATACAGGTAAATCGCATATGTGTTATTCTGCAGCACAAGGTCCTTAATTTCGGCATTTCCGCAGTTTATGCAATAAACGACTCCAGCATCAGTTCCTATTGATGGGTTTTGGACCCCTTCCAGATAATAAATGGGTTTTCCGTCTACAAGATTGCTGGTATCAATTGTATTTCCGGTTGTGTGATTCAGATCGGACTCATCGCTGTGGAGCCTGAAGTTATACCAGTTCCCGGACATATTGTTGTTTGCAAGTGTGCAGTTTTCGAGATCATAGAGGCGGAATCCATATTTCCCTGAACTTGCCGTGTTATTTCTCAGGACAGTTCCAGTGGAATAATACATACTGAGGCCGTAATTTGCGTTTGAAACCATGTTGCCGGTCAGGGTACAGTAATCAGAGGAGGTAATATAGAGCCCGTATGGGCTGTCTGATATTTCGTTGCCGGAAAGAGTGCAGCTGTCGGACTCATACATATAAATGCCGTCGTCATAAGTATCTAATATCCTGTTGCCAGCAAGATTACAGCCGCCGGAATAATAGAGGTAGATACCGTCCGTAGCATTTGAAATTGTGTTGCTGTCCAGAGTACTGCCGTTTGATTGATACACACATATGCCTTCATAATAAGTATCTGAGATGGCGTTAGCTGTGAGAATGCAGTTGCTGGAACTATCCAGATGTATGCCATAATGGTCTGTGTCTGAAACCGTATTGCCTGCCAGGGTACAGCTGCCTGAGTTATACAGATGGATTCCTCTGCCGCTATCATAAGTACTTACATAAGTATTTCCTGTTATGTTTGACACTGTATTGCCGGTAAAATTGCAGTTGCCGGAATTATAGAGGTAGACCCCGTTTCCGGAAACGTTCGAGATTGTATTGCCATCTAGGGTACAGTTACCGGAGGACAGCAGGTAGATGCCGTAAGAAGATGTATTTGAAACGGTGTTGCCGGCAAGGGTGCAGTTGCTTGAAGTCTGTATATAGAACCCCTTATCTGCAGAATTCGTAACCGTATTATTGAGCAGGCGGCATCTGCTGGACCCCTGCATCTGAACACTGCAGCCATTTCCTGAGAACCTGTTGCCGTTAATGTTAACCCCGGAGACCCCGCTCATATAAATCCCTGTAGGGTATGACCCTGCAATGTTGAAACCACTTATTGTGACATCTCTGGCGCTTATTTTGAAGTTGTGGCTCAGTACACCCAGGTATTTTACAGTTGTGTCCTCAGGGTTTCCTGAATATGAGAGAATGCTCAGGTTTGAGACATTAACATTAACGTTTTCGGTATATGTCCCCGGATAGACAATAATCGTGTCTCCGGACGTTGCATTATTAACTGCATCCTGAATAGTTGTATAATTTCCGTTGCCTTCTGTATCCACATAAAGCACGGAAGGCGAAGATTTTGCGGATGCGCTGCCGTTTATTACGATAAGCAAAAAAACCAGTAGTGTTAAAATTTGTAAGCTATTTTTTTTATATAGTATACCCATTTTTTAAAGTCTCCTCACATATGAATTACATCAGTATAGGGCTGATTGTAATTTTATTCCAGACGAAATATCTTATAAATTTTTATATATTGTTGCAATATTTGTGCGGTACTGATATAAATAATTTGATGTTTAAAGGAAACCTATGCCGATATATGTCTACTGCTGAGTAAAATGGGTTAATAGAGGGCTATAAATGAGAAGTGGAATCATAAATTTGCAGAGAAAGAAGAAAATGCATATGAGAATCAAAAATATCAATTTGCAGAGAAAGAACAAATTTAGTTAAACAAAATTTCATTAAACAAAATTGCATTAAAGAAAAGTGCGTTAAACAAAATTGCATTAAATAAAAGTGCGTTAAACAAAATTGCATTAAATAAAAATACATTAAAAAAACATTAAGATGCATTGAACAAAAAGTAAAATGCATTTAAGAAACAGTAAGCAAGGAATATCTGGGAAAGCTCTGATTTCAGGATAAAGGCAGCAACAAGCTATTTTGATTTTTAATTAACTGGCTATTCGATTGAGATTGAGGAAGTCCGGAGAGGGCAGGAAAATGAGTGTTTACAGCAATGGCATTCTTTTATTCAGGTTCAGAGACGAACGACTGGAGGTGATGCTGGTCCACCCGGGCGGGCCAATCTGGGCAAAAAAAGATTATGACGTGTGGTCGATACCTAAAGGGCTGCCGGAAAAGAATGAAAGCCCTCTGGACACGGCAAAAAGAGAGTTTAGAGAAGAGACAGGTTTTGAGATTGATGGGGAGTTTATAGACATGGGAGAGATAAAACAGTCCGGCAGCAAGATAGTTCATGTGTGGGCTCTTGAAAAAGACCTGGATGTAACAGATGTCGTGAGTAATACTTTTACGCTCGAGTGGCCAAAAAATTCCGGGAAAATACGGAAATACCCCGAAGTCGATAAAGCAGGCTGGTTCGATATCGAGCTTGCCAGGAAAAAGATAAGAAAAGGGCAGGCGGGTTTTATTGACAGGCTTGTGGATATTTTACACTATTCTCAAAAGGGAGAGCGTTCAGGAAAGGAAAAAAGGTACAGGCAAACTACACTATTTTAAACAACGATAATTTTCCTTTGATTTCCCTGCTTTCCTTTGCTTTCCTTTGCTTAATTTTGCTTAACTTCGCTCGATTTCTTTTTATTTAGTTTTATTTCGCTCCATTTCGTTTTATTTCTCACTATTTCGTTTCATTTCTCACTATTTCGTTTCATTTCTCACTATTTAGTTTTAATTTGCTCTATGAGTTACTGTCCACATTATACTTTGAAAGTTCAAATCCTCTGGAATTCAATACTTATTTCTGTGGAACTTGTCCTCGAATATACATTGCCCAGTCTATCAACACGATCCCATACAACGTCATATGAATATCTGGCATAAGAGAATGGATAATTCAGCCAGAAAAGCAATTTCCTGAGATGCGATAGATCCCCATAGCCCTCTACCCACATGGATTCGCTCAAAAATCCCTTCCAAATATGGGATTTTTGCATCTGTTTCCACCGCCTGAACATATGGGCTATTATGAATAAGAAGCTACAGACGACTGCAAATTGCCTTTTTGTCATTTTTCACCCTCCACGACTAATAAACTTTATAAATTTATAAGCTTTCTACTTTTTATAATCGTAATAAACTTCATTAAATAATCTCAATCAGGACAAATTTTCCGGTATTTAGCCAGGTAAGGCTTCAAATCATCTTTTTTTGAGATTAAAATTACCTGCCGGAAAATTATCAATCTTTTTATAAAGATAAGGAAATCTTCTTTTTGATAATTTGATATGTTTAAATAAGTCTTCTTTCTCGTATAAATTTTTGCTTCAAAAAGGTCTATAAAGTTTTCGAGCGTTTTTTCAGCCGATTTCAAAACTATAAAAGTCGAAATTAATCCATTTACGGAGGGATTCATAAGTTTGAATCTCACTTCTCTCACTAATTTTATATGTATAGGGTATCTCGAATTTTTTGTATGCGAGTGTGGAGATAATGCATAACCGTTAATTTTAAAGAGTTGCCTGACCCAAAATAAAGTGTTTCTTTTCCAAAAGTTAGGTGGTCCCCTAATAATCAGTTGATATTTTCCAGATATTCATACATCCGTATCCTGCTCTCGCTTTCTGATTAATGCACACTTAATTTCCTGCTCAGGTAAGCTCAGAAAACAGGTCCAGATGAACAAAAATTATTCAACGATAAAATATCAACCAGCTAATGAGGTATAACCTAAAAACTATACCTATTTTTATTTTGACCTGAAACCAATGCCTTCCATTCTCTTTTCCAGAACATAGCTATTAAGAGTAACGGCTTATCATTTTACTTCGTATAATGCAGAGTACCTTAAAAAAGATAAAAATGTATTTTAAAGTAAAATAGGCACAGCAGGACTTCAGGTTTCTGGCTTCGCCGGACTGGAGGGAAATAAATTCGCGGTATGGAAAGGATTAAGCCTGATGTTTTCCATTTGCTTCAGAGTTGCTGAGATTACATCTGACCTCAAGCCCATTGGTATTCAAATTAATGCTCACGTTGCCAGAGCCTTTACCCAGTTTTCCCCGTTCCATTTTCTCCAGTGCATCATTATCATTGCACGGTTTAACAGAAGTTCTTCTCCCGGGTCAATGAAATCATTTCCATTCTTAAGCCCGTGTTCGAAAGCATATCTAAGGCGCCCGGAGTACCATTCCAGAAATTTTAAGGATGCTTCGAATTTCGATATTCTCAGATTATGCATAAAAAAAGCGATACAGATCTCTTGCAGCTGATCCTGTCTCGGCAGCCAGATATAGTTAATAGAATTATTTCCGGGATAGAGCAAAACCTCAACTTTTTCAAAAGCGGGATTATAAACAAAATCCCCGGACTGGAATACCCATTTTTTCTGAATTTCCTTCGCAAGTGAGCACATTCTTATATATTTCTTTGATGTATCCATTTAACCAACCTCAGAATATATTATGAGTATCAGGCTAAAAGGAGTAGCCGAGCTGTGTGAAAGTATTAACTTCAGATTGTTTATATAAAACTTCAGGTGATTTGTATAAAACCTCAGGTGATTTGTATAAAACTTCAGATGGTTTATATAAAAGGTGTTGTTTTTCAAAGTAATCAATAAATTTGCGCCTGACCTGTCAGAGCACCATCAAAGGCTTTTCAGGAGAAAATCATCAATCATGAGAATAAAAGTTTGTGGTATTAAAAGGGTCGAAGATGCTGTTATGGCTGCATACTGTGGAGCTGATGCCATTGGACTGGTAGTGGGACGGAAGCATAATTCAGACGATTTTATCGACAAACATTTAGCCCAAAAAATTGTGAGAGAATGCCCGCCTTATATTTCACCGGTTCTGGTTACGGAACTGGATGACGCTGAAGAAATCTCTGGTCTGGTGCATGAAACAGGTGTTACTTCTGTCCAGTTGCATTCTGATTGTACGGTTGATAGTATCATATCACTGCGAAAAACCTTCCCTAATATAAAAATAATCAAAAACTTTCACGTCATCGGGCCAGGGGTTATTCATGCTATGAAACCCTTCGAATCTGTGGTAGATGCTTTCATCCTGGACACTCTTGATTTAGCCAATGATAAAGTGGGTTCAACAGGTTTAGTCCATGATTGGAGCATTAGCAGAAAAATTGTTAAAGAGGTGTCACGACCAGTTATCCTGGCAGGAGGTCTGACTCCGGAAAATGTTGGAGAAGCTATACGGGTTGTAAATCCATATGGTGTAGACGCCAGTTCCGGGCTTAAAGACTCCAATGGCTTTAAAGATGAAATGAAAGTGATTAATTTCGTACATCGTGCAAAAAATGATTTTTTCAAGGTAAGAAATTTATCTTTAGAAAATTAAACCCGGGCTTTAGAAGAAAAATTAATCTTTGGAAGAAAAACTAACCTTTAAAAGAAAAACCAGGCCGTAAGAAGAAAATTCAGAGTTTTTAGCTGTTAACTTTTGCCTGTTTTTCCGGCATCATTGGTGGAATTATTAATCAGATTATTAGTGCGATTTAAGGTTATTAGTGCGATTTAAGGTTATTAGTGCGATTTACATAATTTCTAGCCTTTTCCAGTGTCTTGACATGTGCTACTCAACATTACAGGTATCATGATGTATATTATCACATTTTCTTTTAGTATTGGTTATGATGTCAGGCGGTGTTTCCATGCATACCATACGATTAGTGCCGAAGCTACGGCTGCTGAGAGTGTCATTAGTGCTCCGCCCCAGTATGCAGACTGTGCAGCCTCAATTACGCTGGTAAACCACAGGACAGCAAAGACCGCGCCCACGATGATATTTAACCAGCAGTTCAGCGAATTTTTCAGGTTAAGGGATAGAAAAGACATCACCATTGGAACCAGCATTATGATTGCAAAAAATAATATCATACCAGGGTTTATTTTTTGACCTTCTGCCATTCCTTCCATTAATTGTGCTATAACGCCCGGTTCCATAAGCACTATTATCTGATGAGCCAGAAAGGCAATTGATGCAAAAAGCCAGAGCACTGAAATCTTTATCCTCCAATCTTCCAAAACTTCTGCCTCCTTAGAGATCTCTTAAAGTAACTTTATCTTTTACTATTTTTTCCCTATCATAACTCTTCTACTTTCCTCACGCAATTTTTATTTTATTTGAAATTTAAATTACTTATTATGTCATACTGGATACATGGGAAATTGTAACAAAGAACGTTCAAATCAGATAAAAGGTTGTTATTTCAGTCGAATACCCTGTAGCTTGCAGCGGGGTACGCCAGCGTAACTCTGATTGTAGATTGTTATTGAAAACACGAGGATGTGACAGAGACGCTGCAATCAAAAAATTTAACGTTTCAAAGGTAATTGTACCTTTACTTATGTATACTCTAAATTGAAAGGCGATTATTGATGGAAAAGAGATACTTGAGGTATTCTGATGGTCGATATGAAGCAGACATTGATATCACTGTGGAAGCCTGGAAATCAATGCTTCAGAATCCAAAAATTTTTGGACCTAAATATTTGGATATGATTTTGAAATGGTACTACGAAATTGATCATCGAGCTACAAGTCAAGCAATAATGGCAAAGTATCCATCTGAGTTGAAAGGTACTCCATACAATGGATACGTCATTGGTTTAACTAATAGAATTATCAAGTATCTTAATCGATTTGAAGTAATCGGAACTCAAGGTAATGAATCAAAATTCATTGTACCATTTGAAGGGTGGTATGAAGACTACAAAGAGGGTAACCATTTTGTTTGGAAGGTAAGAGATGAATTAGTCCAGGCAATAGAAGAGCTTGGTCTAGTAGATGAAAAAAAGTTTCCATCTGAAGAAGAAGAGCTTAAAAGTTGCTCTATAGAAAACCGGAAAGATGGTAAAATTATAATGCGTTATACTACTCAATATGAACGAAATTCAATAAATAGACGTAATGCTATTAGAATACATGGAACTGTATGCCAGGGATGTGGATTTGATTTTGAAAAGGTATATGGTGAAATAGGGAAAGATTACATTGAAGTTCATCATATAAAACCGCTTTATGAAGGGGGAGGTTCCGTTCCAATAAATGCTGAAACAGATTTAATCTGTGTTTGTGCTAATTGTCATCGTATGATTCACAGAAGAAAGGATAAAGTCCTATCTCTAAAAGAATTACAAAAATTACTGTTAGCAAACAAAAATTGATTGTATTTTGCTGAGTGTTTGTATTTCCAGTTCTCAAGAATGCATAGTGTACAGGTTATCCCAGTCCTTCAAGAGTTAGATTCAAAAAAAATAAATCCGGAATGACATTCAATGAAATAACTGGGTATCCGTGACATGTTTTGTTTTATGAGGGAACTTCTTTTCGAAATTCTCAAGTTCTTCCTCAGTGACCTCAAAAGAACCTGATGCGAAAAATTTTCCGGATACCTGTTTCAGGCTTCCGCTGTAGAGTTCCAGTGCCATGAAAGCATCGAAGTTTTCACCGGAAGATGTCTGAATATTATATTCTCTGGTATTTCTGAAACCGAACCTGTTATAATATTCCGGGTTGCCAAAAATGAATATTGCTTTATATCCCAGTTGCCTTGCTTTTTCAATAGTGTTGTTCATCAGTAAAGAGCCAATACCTTTTTTCTGATATGAAGGCAGTACTCCGAGAGGGCCCATGCACAGGACTTCGAATTCCTTGTTCTCGTCATTGATCACTTTTGCCCTCGAATAGATTATATTGCCCACGATCATGTCGCCATCACATGCAACATAGTCCAGTTCCTTTACAAAATCAGGTGATTTTCTCATATTGTGGGCGATAAGGTGTTCGACACACCCTGGTTGATACAGATCCCAGAATGCTTCTCTTATCATATG
>Ga0265295_1002423_pt1 | contig 29615 bp, 24 predicted proteins | sample Munlansysbiofilm_FD_192503 | JGI IMG/M metagenome (GOLD analysis project Ga0265295, IMG submission 192503) | Leachate microbial communities from a municipal landfill in Southern Ontario, Canada - Methane capture system biofilm | ecosystem: Engineered > Solid waste > Landfill > Unclassified ... | reverse complement strand
CAGGCTTCTATACCGCAAAGCCCCCGCAGAACCTCTCTGCGGGGGCTTTGTCTTTGGGATCATGGGATAGAATAAGATATACCGTTCAACCGCAGGCATACCGCTTGCGTCCTGCAGGAGACCTCATGATTCAAGGCGACGATACCCCCGACATCGACAAGGGCCTGAACCAGCGGCAGCTCATCCACCTGATGTATGCGCTGTTTGCCATTGGCATCCTGTCTGCAGGGATTTTCGGCGCGGCCGTTCTGGCTGCCGTGGTGCTGGCCTACCTGAAACGTGGCGATATGGTTGGCACCGTCTATGCCGGCCACATCGACTGGATCATTCGGACATTCTGGTGGGGCTTGCTGTGGCTGGCGCTCAGTGCGCTGGGAAGCCTGATCTTCGTCGGCTTCGTCACGGGCCTGGTGGCCGTGATCTGGATCATCTATCGCATCGCCAAGGGTTGGCTGGCGCATTGGGCCGGAGAAACACCGCTTCCGGGCCTGTGATTCCGGCGGGGCTGCCGTGACAGCCCGCCGCAACACTGCTTATTTCAGGTGCTGACTGACCAGCTTGGTCAGTTCGAACATCGAAACCTGATCCTTGCCGAACAGAGGGCGCAGCTTGGCGTCCGCATTGATGTTGCGGCGGTTCGCGGGATCCTGGAGATTGTGCTTCTTGATATAGTCCCAGATGCGCTTGGTGACTTCGGTGCGAGGCACGGCTTCGTTGCCGATCACGGCCGCCAGAGTGGCACTGGGGGTCAGGGGCTTCATGAATGCCGCATTGGGTTTGCGACCGGACTTTTCGGTGGTTGCCATATATGCAGGCTCCTACAGTGTTGAGTGAATAGCCCTCGCAGCATACCGCGTGTTTCCCCGAAAGACAAAACAGGATTGTCAGACTGTGCGACAGACTTCCATCCCCGCTTCACCCGATCGCGCCGCCGCTGTGGCTGGGGCTTCTGCCCGGCCTGCCAGCATCCGCCTGATCCGCCCCGATGACTGGCATCTGCATGTACGTGATGGTGCAGTGCTGCGCAGCGTGGTGCTGGATTCCGCGCGGCAGTTCGGGCGCGCGATCATCATGCCCAATTTGAAACCGCCAGTGCTGACGACCCAGGATGCGCGCGCCTACCGCGCGCGCATCCTGGCCGCGTTGCGGCAGGCGGCGGAACATGCGGGGACAGAGACACCGGCCTTCGAGCCGCTGATGACCTTGTATCTGACGGATCACACGTCGCCGGACGAGATTCGTCGGGCGCTTGACAGCGGCTTTGTGCATGGGGTGAAGCTCTATCCAGCCGGGGCAACGACCCATTCGGACGCGGGTGTCACGGATCTGCTGGGCCAGTGCCAGCAGACACTGGCGGCAATGCAGGACTGCGGCATGCCGCTGCTGGTCCACGGCGAGGTCACTGATCCAGCGGTCGATCTGTTCGATCGCGAGGCCGTCTTCATCGAACGCGTCATGGTGCCATTGCGGCGCGCGTTTCCGGAATTGAAGGTGGTGTTCGAGCATCTGACCACGGCGGATGGAGCGGCCTATGTGACGGAAGCCGACGGCCCCATCGGCGCCACTCTGACGCCGCAGCATCTGCTGTACAACCGCAATGCCCTGTTCCAGGGCGGTCTGCGGCCCCATTGGTACTGCCTGCCCATCCTGAAGCGGGAAACCCACCGCCAGGCCCTGCTGAAAGCAGCCACCAGCGGCAATCCGCGTTTCTTCCTGGGGACCGACAGCGCCCCTCACGCGCGCGGCGCCAAGGAACAGGACTGTGGCTGCGCAGGGTGCTATACGGCGCGCCATGCCATGGCTTTGTACGCGACGGCGTTCGAGTCCGTGGGCCGGCTGGATCGGCTGGAAGCCTTTGCCAGCCTGCACGGCCCGGCGTTCTACGGCCTGCCCGTCAATACCGGCACGCTGACCCTGCACCGGGTCGAAAACGCCATCCCTCCGGAACTGCCGCTGGGCGACGATGTGATCGTCCCCCTAGCAGCCGGAGAATCATTGAGGTGGATGAGCCAGGACACGGAATAGTCCCTGCGGACTATTCCGTGCCTGGCGAATCGGAGCGGCCTGCAGGCCGCGACGTGGAGAGCTGCCTGGGTTGGAGATGCTCCGTGCCTGGCGAATCGGAGCGGCCTGCAGGCCGCGACGTGGAGAGCTGCCTGGGCTGGAGATGCTCCGTGCCTGGCGAATCGGAGCGGCCTGCAGGCCGCGACGTGGAGAGCTGCCTGGGTTGGAGATGCTCCGTGCCTGGCGAATCGGAGCGGCCTGCAGGCCGCGACGTGGAGAGCTGCCTGGGCTGGAGATGCTCCGTGCCTGGCGAATCGGAGCGGCCTGCAGGCCGGATGTCTCAATCACCGCGCTTTTCCTCCAGCAGGGCCCAGCGTTCGAACAGGGCCTCCAGTTCCTTTTCCAGTTCACCCAGCGTCTGCTGGATGCGCTGCGCCTCGTCAGGTCCCTGGCTGTACAGATCGGGGTCGGACAGGCGCGCCGCCAGGGCGGCCTGTTCTGATTCCAGCGCGGAGATCCGGTCCGGCAGGCCGGCCAGTTCTTCGGCCTCCCAGGGGGCCAGGCGATTCTTGCGCGGCTTGACAGCGGCTGGGGCCGGGGTGCTGGTCGGTGCGGCCTGCGGTGTGTCGGGTTCGCCAGCATGGGGCGGCGAGGATTGCCGCCCGGCGCGTGTTGTCGCCTGGAGCGACGGAGCGGCAGCGTGCGGTCTTTGGGCTTCCCAGTCGTCGTAGCCGCCGACGTATTCCCGCCAGAGACCATCGCCTTCGGCGGCGATGATCTGCGTGACCACGTTGTCCAGGAAGCTGCGGTCATGGCTGACCAGCAGTACGGTGCCCTGGTAGTCCTGCAGCAGGCTTTCCAGCAGTTCCAGGGTGTCGATGTCCAGGTCGTTGGTGGGCTCGTCCAGCACCAGCACATTGTGCGGCTGGGCGAACATGCGTGCCAGCGCCAGGCGGGCGCGTTCTCCCCCCGACAGGCTGGACACGGGGGAATGCGCGCGGGCGGCAGGGAACAGGAAGTCTTCCAGGTAGCTCATGACGTGCTTGCGCTGGCCGCCGATTTCCACCCATTCGCTGCCCGGGCTGATGGTGTCGGCCAAGGTGGCGGATTCGTCGAGCCGGTCGCGCATTTGATCGAAATAGCCGATCGATAGATTGGTGCCCAGGCGCACGCGGCCTTGTTGCGGTTGCAGTTCGCCCAGCAGGATGCGTAGCAGCGTCGTCTTGCCGGCGCCATTGGGACCGATCAGGCCGATGCGGTCGCCGCGCTGGATCAGGGTGCTGAAATCCCGGATCAGGATGCGCTCGCCGTAGCCGTGCGTGACATCCTGCAGTTCTGCCACGAGTTTGCCGGAGCGCTGGCCGTCCGCCAGAGAAAATCGCACCTGACCTTGTTGTTCACGCCGCTCGGCACGTTCGCGGCGTAGCGCCTCCAGGCGTCGGACCCGGCCTTCGTTGCGGGTGCGGCGGGCTTCGATGCCTTTGCGGATCCAGACCTCTTCCTGGGAAAGCAGCTTGTCAAAGCGGGCATTGGCCTGCTGTTCGGCGGCCAGCCATTGGGCCTTGCGGGCTTGCCAGGCAGAGAAATTACCCGGAAAGCTGAGCAGCTGGCCCCGGTCGAGTTCGATGATGCGGGTGGCCACGGCATCCAGAAAACGCCGGTCGTGTGTGATCAGCACCACCGTCGCGCGTGTGGTGCGCAGCAAGTCTTCCAGCCAGGTGATGCCAGAGAAATCCAGGTGGTTGGTGGGTTCGTCGAGCAGCAGCAGATCAGGTTCCTGGACCAGGGCGTGGGCCAGGGCCACCCGTTTGCGCATGCCGCCGGACAATCCATGGATGGTTTGGTCCGCAGCGAGTCCCAGGGCGTCGATCAGTGCGCCAGCGCGTGCTGAACGGTGCCAGTCTTCTGTGGCCAGCAGATCGCCTGAAAGATAGGCGAGGATGGTTTCGTCTTCGGGCAGTGTGGGTTCTTGTTCGACGGTGGCGATGCGCAAGCCGCTGCGTTTCCGGATTTCGCCATCGTCCAGCTGGACGCGGCCGTCCAGGACGCGCAACAGGGAAGATTTGCCCGCGCCGTTGCGGCCGATCAGGCCGATGCGCTCGCCGGCCAGCAGGGTCAGGTCGGCGTGGTCGAGCAAGGGGTGGTGGCCGTAGGCCAGTTGGGCCTGAGAGAGGGCGATCAGGGTATCGGACATGAGGCAGGTGGCGGTGATGCGGTTTCGGGTCCTGGCGGTGCGTCGGGACCAAAGGGGTATTGTCGCAGTTTGGGAGGGGGTGTGCCGGGGGCGTCCGCCTGGGCGCTGTCGTACAATGCCGTCGCGGGGCAGATCGGGCGATCGCGGTGCCGTCAGGCATCGAGGAAGGTCCGGACTCCATCGGGCGCGATAGCGGCTAACGGCCGTCCGGCAATCCCTCCGGGGAAAGCCGAGGACCAGGGCCACAGAGACGAGTCTGTCGCGAGGGTGTGCCGCAAGGCGCACACCGGTACGGCCATCTCCGTATCGTCCGTCCGGTTCGTCCGGACGGTTCGCGGCAGGGTGAAACGCGGCAACCTCTATCGGGAGCAACATCAAATAGGCATGCGCCGGCTTCGTGCCGACAGGGCGGCCCGCCCGAGCATGCGGGTAGATGGCTAGAGCGGTCCAGCAATGGCCCGCCCAGAGGAATGATCGCCCGCCGGGGCAACCCGGCGTACAGAATCCGGCCTATAGATCTGTTCCGCTTTTTCGATGCATGCAGTGCTTTCTGGGGATTGTCGCTGCACTGCGGGGTCCCCTGGATCGGCGCATAGGAAATTGTGCGCATTCGGTCCTGTCGGCGGCTGTGCTAGAACCCATATTTCGAATCGACGGCCCGGCAACAAAACAGGCTCGGATGCTTTCGAGTCTGGCCCCCAGGCGTGTGGGTGTTTTGGCCCGGGGGGGATTTCATTACATCGGCTGTCCCGTGGCGTGTCAATTGGGAATTTGAGCAGGTGTGGGACGCGGCGATCCTCGCCAAGAAAGGCCGCGACCTAACAAAGGACTTTCAGTTTGGTTCCCAATGCATTGATTTTTCAGGGTTTTATTTGCGCTTTAATTCTTAAAAACAGTTGTAAGTGCTTGTTGTCATTGAATAAATTTCAATTTTTGCCTTGACCGCCATCGATCCATCCCGTAGAGTGGGACAAAGTAGATTTTTGTGTCATGAAGTGGGAGGAATCGCCTCGTGTTTCAAGGAAGCAGCGCGCTCACGCTGGATGCCAAGGGCCGGATGTCCATTCCGGCCCGGCACCGTGACGTCCTGCAGTCCGAGGAACAGGGGCGGCTGACCCTGACGCGGCATCCGGATGGTTGCCTGATGCTCTATCCCCGTTCCACCTGGGAAGAAAAACGCCTGCAGATCGCGGCCTTGCCGGCTTCGGCCCGTCCGCTGCAACGCCTGCTGCTGGGCAACGCCCAGGACGTGGACATGGATGGCGCGGGCCGCATCCTGGTGGCGCCCGAATTGCGTGCGGCTGCCGGCCTGAGCCGGGACGTCATGTTGCTGGGACTGGGGTCGAACTTCGAGTTGTGGGACCGCGCCCAGTGGGAGGCGCGTTGCATGGCAGATGTGGGCAATCTTGATCCGGCCATTCTTGAACAGATTTCTTTCTGAACCCGCACATGGCGTATTCCCATCGTACCGTTCTGCTGGAACCGGCCATCGACGCATTGTTGAGTCCTGCGTTCGGCCGTCGGTTGCCGGCAGCGGTCGTCCCGCCACTGGATGGCGTGTATGTGGATGGCACGTTTGGGCGGGGCGGACATAGCCGTTTGTTGTTGAGCCGGCTGGCCCCGGGGGCCCGGCTGCTGGTGTTCGACAAGGACCCTGTGGCGATTGCCGAGGCGCAGGCGTTGCGTGCCGTCGATGACCGGGTCGAGGTCGTCCACGCAGGTTTTGCCACCTTGATCGAGCAACTCGATCGCCTGGGCATTGCCCAAGTCGATGGAATGCTGCTGGATCTGGGGGTGTCCTCGCCCCAGATCGATGATGCGGAGCGTGGGTTTTCGTTCATGCGGGATGGCCCGCTGGACATGCGTATGGACACCAGCCGCGGGCAGACGGCGGCGCAATGGCTGGCCGAAGCCGACCAGGAACAGATCAAGGAGGTCATCGCAGATTATGGCGAAGAACGGTTTGCTTTCCAGATTGCAAAGGCGATTGTTGCGCGCCGCGAATCCGGGCCGCTGCGCACCACGGGCGAACTTGCCCAGCTCGTCGCCGGTGCCGTCCGTACGCGCGAAAGGGGTCAACACCCGGCCACCCGCACCTTTCAAGCTATACGGATTCACATCAATGAAGAACTCGCGCAGCTCGCGCACGCCCTCCCGGCAGCGCTGACGCGCCTGCGCGGGGGGGGGCGTCTGGCCGTGATCAGTTTCCATTCGCTGGAAGACCGCATGGTCAAGCAGTGTTTTGCCGCTGCGGCCCACCCGGGCCGGGACCAGGCACGGCTGCCGATTCCCGAGCGGGACATGCCGCAACCCTACGTGACCTTGCTGGGCCGCGTCCAGGCGGACGAGGCCGAGGTGGCGGACAACGTGCGTGCGCGTTCGGCCGTGCTGCGCGTGGCAGAACGGACCGATGCGCCCCTGTCGCTGGATGAGGCCGCCGGCTTTGTCCGTTTGCCCGGTCGTCCGGCGCCAGCGCGCCGGGCAGGGAAGGGGGCGCGATGGTCCGGCTGACGTTGTTTCTGGCAGTCTTGCTGATGGCCTCGGCCATTTCGCTGGTCACGGTGCGGTTCCAGACGCGGGAACTGTTCGTCGCGTCCGAGCGGCTGAAGTCCCATGCCCATGAATTGGATGCGGAATGGCGCCGCCTGCAGCTGGAACGGGCAGAACTGGCCCGCAATGCCCGCATCGATTCCCTGGCCCGCACTGATTTGCATCTGGTGTCCGTGACGCCGGATCGCACGATCTACCTGCAGCAGCCGGAACCCGCCGTGACGGAGGCCAGGCCATGAAACGCTTTGGTTTCCATGAAAGCCCCGTGCTGGCCGGTCGGCCGGCTTTCTGGCGTGCGCGGCTGGTGGTGATCGTGCTCATGCTGGGATTTGTCGCCCTGGCGGTCAAGGCATTGAATCTGCAGATTCTGTCCAATGAATTCCTGCAGCGCCAGGGAGAGCGCCGCTACGAGCGCACGCTGGTTCTGCAGGCATCGCGCGGCAAGATCCTGGATCGCAGCGGCTCGGTGGTGCTGGCTTCCAGTGTGCCGGCTCGGGCCATCTGGGCGATTCCCGAGGACTTTCACAAGGCCACCGAGGCTCAGGTTGCCGACTTGGCGCGCCTGTTGGGCGTCAAGCCCGCCGAACTGCGCCAGCGGACCCAGGACGAAGACAAGAATTTCGTCTACCTGCAACGGCAGGTGTCCGCCGACAAGGCCAAGGCCATCCAGCAGCTGAAGATCCCCGGGATCCAGCAACTGGCCGAGACGCGCCGCTTCTATCCGGAAGGCGAAGTCATGGCGCACGTCGTCGGCTTTACCAATATCGAGGACCGAGGCATCGAGGGCATCGAACTGGCGTTCAATGATCGGCTGTCGGGCCAGCCGGGTTCCCGGCGTGTGATCCGTGATCGGCTGGGTCGCGTGGTCGAGGACGTCCAGGCTGTGGTGCCGCCGGTCGATGGCCAGAATCTGCAGCTGTCCATCGATGCGGGGATCCAGTTCGACACCTACACGGCACTCAAGGCCGCCATGAAGGAACATCAGGCGCGCGCGGCGGCGGCCATTGTGCTGGACGCGCGTTCGGGTGAAATCCTGGCGATGGTCAACCTGCCGTCCTACGATCCGAACGATACGGCAGAACGCACGGGTCAGGCGCTGCGCAACCGCGTCGTCACCGATACCTTTGAGCCCGGGTCGATCATGAAACCGTTCACGGCCGCGCTGGCCCTGGACGAGGGCATCATCACGACGCATACGCAGTTCGATACGGGCAATGGCCGCTACAGTTATCAGGGAGCCGTGATTTCCGACGTCAGCCGCAACGGCGTGCTGGATGTGGGCGGCATCATCCAGCGCTCCAGCAATATCGGGATGACCATGATTTCCGAGAAGCTGTCGTCCCAGTCCATGTGGGAGACGTTTTCGGCGCTGGGCTTCGGGCGCGTCCCCCAGACGCATTTCCCCGGCATGGCTTCGGGCCGCCTGCGGCCCTGGCAGCGCTGGCGGCCGATCGAGCGCGCCACCATGGCCTACGGCTATGGGCTGTCCGTATCCCTGTTGCAGGTGGCGCATGCCTACACCGTCTTTGCCCGCAATGGCGACATGGTGTCGCTGTCCCTGCTGCGCCGCGAGGGCCAGCCCACCAGCGTGCAGGTCTATTCCCCCCAGATCGCCCTGTTGATGCGCGGCATGCTGGAAGCCGCTGCCGGGCCGGATGGCGCCAAGCGCGCCCAGGTGCAGGGCTACAGGGTGGCGGGCAAGAGCGGCACGGCGCGCAAGATCGTCAATGGCCAGTACAGCAAGACCAAGTACCGTGGGTCCTTCGTGGGCCTGGCGCCGGTGTCCGATCCGCGCATTGTCGTGGCCGTGTCGATCGATGAGCCGGGTGCCGGGGGATATTATGGCGGCCGCGTGGCCGCCCCGGTCTTTTCCGACATCGTTTCAAGCACCCTGCGCCGTCTTGGCGTGCGGCCCGACGCGCCCGTGGATTCCCTGGTGGCTGTGGCGGAGCAGGGAGGACGCACACAATGATTCTAGTGGACATCATGGCCTGGCTGGACGAGCGGGTCGATCGCAAGGCGGATCTGTGTCTGGATTCGCGTCAGCTGCAGGCGGGTGATGTGTTCTTCGCCTGCCCCGGGATCGCTACGGACGGCCGCGCCTACATGGATGCCGCCGTAGCGGCTGGTGCAGCCGCCATCATCCGGCAGGCGGGCGGCGGCCATCCCGCGCCTGCCGCCGTGCCTGTTCTGGAGGTCGAGGGGCTGGCGGCATTGCTGGGCGAAATCGCCCACCTGTGGTACGGCCGTCCGTCTGATGCTCTGACGGTGATCGCCGTCACGGGTACCAATGGCAAGACGTCTGCCACGCAGTGGATTGCGGCTGCGCTGAACGCCGAGGGCATGCCTTGTGGCACTGTCGGGACGCTGGGCGTGACGATGGCCGATGGCCGCAATCTGGGTGGCGTGCTGACCACGCCGGATGTGTTGACGCTGCATCGCAGTCTGGCCGCCATCGCGCGGGCGGGCGGTGTGGCCGCCGCGATCGAGGCCTCTTCGATCGGGATCGAGCAGGGCCGGCTGGACGGCGTCAGTATTCAGGTGGCGGGCTTTACCAACCTGACGCGCGATCATCTGGACTATCACGGCACGGCAGAACGCTACAAGCAGGCAAAATTTGCCCTGTTCGCCCGGCCGGGTTTGCGCGGCGCGGTCATCAATGCCGACGATGCCGCTGGGCAGGAATTGCTGGCGAGTGCCGCGATTTCCGGGCGCCGGGTGGGCTACAGTCTGCGGCGCGACTGCGAAGCAGCATTTCGCGCCGAGGACATCCAGCATGGCGCCAATGGTTTGGTCTTCAAGCTGGTCACCCCGGCCGGCAGCGCTCAGATCCTGACCCATCTGGTCGGGGAACACAATATTGCCAATCTGCTGCTGGTGGCCGGGGTGCTGCGTGAACTGGGCTGGGGCCTGAGCCGCATGGCTCGCGCCTTGTCCGTGTTGCACCCCGTGCCTGGTCGATTGCAGGTGGTCACCGCCTTGGGTGGCGGTGCCGGCTCGACCCGGTCCCAGCCGCTGGTCGTGGTGGATTACGCGCATACGCCAGATGCGCTGGAGCGGGTGTTGACTGCTTTGCGGCCATTGGCCAGCGATCGTGGCGGTCGCCTGCACTGTGTGTTTGGCTGCGGTGGTGATCGCGATGCCGGCAAGCGGCCGCTGATGGGCGCGGTGGCGGCCAGGCTGGCCGATACGGTGGTGGTGACCACCGATAACCCACGCACCGAGGCGCCCGAGGCCATCATCGAGCAGATCGTGGCGGGCATGCCGGATCGACCGGGCGTCTGGATCGACCGGGCCGATGCCATTCTGGAAAGCATCTGGCGCGCGGGTGAGCGGGATGTGGTGCTGCTGGCGGGCAAGGGACACGAAACCTACCAGGACGTTCATCATGTGCGCAGTCCCTTCGATGACCGTGAATGGGCGCGTTTTGCTTTGACCTGGCAACAGGGTGCAGCGCTGTCCACGGACACCCGTTCGCTGCCGCCTGGTGCCTTGTTCCTGGCACTCGAAGGCGAACGCTTCGATGGTCATGATTACCTGGGGGCTGCCGCCCAGGCGGGCGCGCGTGCCGCCATTGTCGCTCGCCGGGTGCCCGGGGTTGACCTGCCTCAGATCGTGCTGGGCGATACCCGCCTGGCCCTGCGGCGTGCGGCCACGGCCTGGCGGCGCCAGTTCCGCCTGCCGGTCATCGCCGTGACCGGCAGCAACGGCAAGACCACGACCAAGGAAATGATCGCGGCGATCCTGGCCGCCTGGTGTGGCGATGATGGTCGCCTGGCGACACGCGGCAACCTGAACAATGACATCGGCCTGCCCTTGACGGTGTTGCGCCTGCGTCCGGAACATCGCGCCGCCGTGTTCGAACTGGGCATGAACCATCCTGGGGAAATTGCCGTGCTGGCCGCCATTGCCCAGCCGACGGTCGCATTGGTGAACAACGCCCAGCGCGAACATCAGGAATTCATGAACACGGTCGAAGCCGTGGCGCGCGAGAACGGTACTGTGCTGCATGCACTGCCGGGGGATGGTATTGCGGTGTTCCCGGTCGATGAGGAATACAGCGGGTTGTGGCGCGGGCTGGCCGGTCAGCGGTTGAGCCGGTGCTTTGGTTTTGCCGACACGGCCGACGTGCATGCTTCGCAGATTCGCGCCGGGACGGCGCAGACGGAATTCTGCCTGCACCTGGGTTCGGAAACAGTCCCGGTCGTGGTGCATGCGCCAGGACGCCATAATCTGCGCAATGCCATGGCGGCAGCCGCCTGCGCCTGGGCCGCGGGTGCGCCGGTGGCCGCCATTGCGGCCGGCCTGGCAGCGTTCACGCCGGTCGGCGGGCGGATGCAACCGCGTCTGCTGCCCGATGGCTTCCAGCTGATCGATGACAGCTACAACGCCAATCCGGATTCCGTACGTGCCGCTATCGATGTGCTGGCCGGTCTGGATGGGCGGCGCATTCTGGTGCTGGGCGATATGGGCGAAGTCGGTGACCAGGGGCCGGCCATGCATGCCGAGGTAGGCGCCTATGCCCGCGAGTGCGGGGTGGATGCGCTGCTGACCCTGGGGCCTGCTGCCCGGGGCGCTGCGCAGGCCTTTGGTCCCCAGGCCCAGGCCTTCGATGCGCTCGATGAACTGTTGCCGCATCTGCTGGCGGCGCGCCCGGGGCACATCCTGGTCAAGGGTTCGCGCAGCATGCGCATGGAGCGTGTGGTGCAGGCGCTCGATATGGACGCGGCCTCACGGGGGGGGGACCATGCTGCTTGAATTGGCGCGCTGGCTGTCCGATGAACATTTCCGCGCCTTTGGCGTGGTGGAATACATCACTTTCCGCGCCTTGCTGGCGTGTGCCACGGCGCTGGCCATCGGCCTGTTGGCCGGTCCCTGGCTGATCCGTCGCCTGACGGCGCTGAAGATCGGTCAGGCGGTGCGCAGCTATGGCCCGCAGACGCATTTGCAAAAGAACGGTACCCCCACCATGGGCGGCGCGCTGATTCTGATCGGCATCGGCATCAGCACCTTGCTGTGGGCGGACTGGACCAACCGGTTCGTCTGGGTGGTATTGCTGGTGACCTTCGGGTTCGGCTGGATCGGCTGGGCCGATGATTACCGCAAAGTCGTGCACCATGATCCGGAAGGCATGCCGGCGCGGCAGAAATTTTTCTGGCAGGCGCTGATCGGTGCCGTGGCTGCGGGTTATCTCAGTTTTGCCGTGTCGGCGCCGGCCAATACGGCGCTCTGGCCGCTGTTTCGCGAATGGGTCTTGAGCGGCTTTTCCATGCCGCTGCCGGCGCGCGCCGACCTGATCGTGCCGTTCTTCAAGACGGTCAGCTATCCCTTGGGCGTGTTCGGTTTCTGCACGTTGACCTGGCTGGTGATCGTGGGCACCAGCAACGCCGTCAATCTGACCGATGGCCTGGATGGTCTGGCCATCATGCCGACCGTGATGATCGGTTCGGCCTTGGGGATTTTTGCCTATGTGGTCGGGCGGGTGGACTATTCCAAGTATCTGCTGTTTCCCTATATTCCGGGCGCATCCGAACTGATGGTGATCTGTGCGGCCATCGCTGGCGCGGGTCTGGCCTTCCTGTGGTTCAACACGTATCCGGCCCAGGTGTTCATGGGCGATGTGGGTGCCCTGGCGCTGGGCGGTGCGCTGGGCACGATCGCTGTCATCGTGCGCCAGGAGATCGTCCTGTTCATCATGGGGGGCGTGTTCGTGGTCGAGACCCTGTCGGTGATGCTGCAGGTCACTTGGTTCAGATACACCAAGAAACGCTATGGGGAAGGCCGCCGGATCTTCCGCATGGCGCCCCTGCATCATCATTTCGAGGTGGGCGGCTGGAAAGAAACCCAAGTCGTGGTCCGTTTCTGGATCATCACCATGATGTTGGTCATGATCGGCCTGGCGAGCCTGAAATTGCGATGATGAGCGCCTGCGATTTCCCTTCTCTGCGCCGCGATGGCCTGACCCTGATCCTGGGGTTGGGGGAAACGGGCGTGGCGGCGGCGCGCTGGTGCGCTGCGCGGGGCGCCCGTTTGCGGGTGCTGGACACGCGCGTCCAGCCCAGCGGATTGGACGCACTGCAGGCGGATGGGATCGATGCCGACATGCGCCTGGGGCCTGATGCGCTGGTGGCCGAAGCACTCGACCAGGTCCATACATTGGTGCTCAGTCCAGGCTTGAATCCTCATGAGGCGCCCGTGGCCGGTCTGTTGGCTGCCGCGCGTGATCGAGGCATCGAGATTCTGGGGGAAATCGAACTGTTCGCGCGCGCGCTGGCCGATCTGCGCGCACAGGGCTATGCGCCCGCCTTGCTGGCGGTCACCGGCACCAATGGCAAGACCACGGTCACATCGTTGACGCGCCATCTGGTCGAGGCTACCGGGCGCAGTGTGCGCGCAGCCGGCAATATCGGCCCGGCCGCACTCGCCAGCCTGCAAGACGCGCTGGAACAGGACGGCCTGCCCGATGTCTGGGTGCTGGAACTGTCCAGTTTCCAGCTGGAGGCCACGTCGTCTCTGGCCCCGGATGCCGCAGTCGTGCTCAACGTCACGCAGGATCATCTGGACTGGCATGGTTCTATGCGGGCCTACGCGGCTGCCAAGGCGCGTTTGCTGGACATGGCGCGGATCGCCGTCGTCAATCGCGACGATCCGCTGGTGCGGGACATGGTCCCTGATCTGGCTGATGGGCGAGTGCGCGGGTTCGGTGCGGATGCGCCGGCCCGGGCGGGGGATTTTGGCCTGCTGATGCAGCAGGGGCTGGTCTGGTTGGCGACCGCCCCCGAGGCCGAGGCGGATCCGGTCTCCCTGGCTCCGGCCCGTCGCCGCCGTGCGGCGCCTGACGCGGCTCCGGCCGTGCGGCCCGTCGTGTCGCCCCAGGCACTGATGCCGGCCGAGGCGCTGCGCATCCTGGGCACCCACAACGCGCTCAACGTGTTGGCAGCGTTGGCCCTGGGCCGCGCCATCGGTCTGGATTGGGCGCCCATGCTGCATGCCCTGCGCAGCTATCAGGGCGAGGCGCATCGCATGGAATTCGTGCGTACGGTCGCGGGGGTGGACTTCATCGACGACAGCAAGGGCACCAATGTGGGTGCCACGCTGGCTGCCCTGAAAGGGTTGAGCCGGCCAGTGGTGCTGATCGCCGGGGGGCTGGGCAAGGGGCAGGATTTCGCGCCGCTGGTGCCTGCGGTGCGCGCCCATGCGCGCGCTGTCTTGCTGATTGGGCAGGATGGACCGCTGATCGGGCGCGCACTGGCGGATTGCGCGGTGCCGTTGCGGTCCTGCGCGACACTGGAAGACGCCGTGGCCCAGGGGCTGGACCTGGCCCGGCCGGGCGATGTCGTGCTGTTGTCGCCAGCCTGCGCCAGCATGGACATGTTCCGCAACTATGCCCATCGCAGCGCATGCTTCGTCCAGGCCGTGCGCGAACTTGCGATCGAGCGCGGGGAGGTCGCATGAGCGTGCTGGGATCCCTGAGCAGCAGTGTGAATGCGGTACGGCCGGGCCGCACGGCCATGCCCACCGTGGACGTGGGGCTGATCGTGGCGGTCAGCGCCCTGGTCCTGTTCGGCCTGCTCATGGTGTATTCGGCCTCGATCGCCCTGGCCGACGGGCCGCGCTACGAAAGCTATGGCCGCTTCTATTTTGTCGGACGTCACGCGGCCTTCATTGTCATTGGGCTGCTGGCTGCGCTGTTCACCGCCAGCATTCCGATGCAGATCTGGCAGAAGATCGCCGTGCCGCTGTTTTTTCTCACGCTGGCCCTGCTGGTGGTGGTGCTGGTGCCCGGCATCGGCCGCGAGGTCAATGGCGCCCGGCGCTGGCTGCCCCTGGGGATCGTGAATTTCCAGCCATCTGAACTCATGAAGATCGCCATCCTGCTGTATGCGGCCGATTATGTGGTGCGCAAGCAGTCTCACCTGCGTGGCTTCGTGCGCGGCTTCGTGCGCGGCTTCGCCCCGATGGCGCTGGCCTTGATGCTGGTGGGAGTGCTGCTGTTGCTGGAGCCCGATCTGGGCGCTTTCATCGTCATCGGCGCGATCGCGGTCGGCATCCTCTTTATTGGCGGGATCAACCTGAAGCTGTTCACCCTGTTGCTGGGGGGGGTCATGTCCAGCTTTCTGATGCTGATCTGGCTGTCGCCCTGGCGTCGCGAACGCCTGTTCGTCTATCTGGATCCCTGGAATCCGGACAATGCCTACGGCAGTGCCTATCAGCTGTCCCATTCCCTGATCGCCCTGGGTCGGGGGGAGTGGTTCGGTGTCGGCCTGGGGGCCAGTATCGAAAAGCTGCATTACCTGCCCGAAGCCCATACCGATTTCATCGTTGCCGTCATTGGCGAGGAACTCGGGCTGGTCGGGGTGCTGTGCCTGATTGCCGTGTTCGCCTACGTCGTCATGCGAGGGTTCGACATTGCGCGTCAGGCCATGGTGCTGGATCGGGTTTTCGACGGACTGGTCGCCCAGGGGGTGGCGCTCTGGATGGGCGTGCAGGCTTTCATCAATGTGGGGGTCTGCCTGGGTCTGCTGCCGACCAAGGGATTGACCCTGCCGCTGGTCAGCTATGGAGGGTCGGGCATCGTCATGAACCTGGCGGCGATCGCCTTGTTGCTGCGGGTGGATTACGAAACGCGCTGCATGATGCGGGGGAAACGGCGATGAGCGAGCGCACGATCCTGATCATGGCGGGCGGCACGGGTGGGCATATCATGCCCGGGCTGGCCGTGGCCGAGGTGCTGCGCGCCGCTGGCTGGCACGTGCTGTGGCTGGGGGATCCGGCCCGCATGGAAGGTCGGCTGGTGCCGGCGCATGGCATCGAATTGCTGCCGTTGCGCTTTGGTGGCGTGCGCGGCAAGGGTGCTGCCGCGCTGCTGAAACTACCGTTCACCCTGGGGGCTGCCTGCGTGCGTGCATGGCGCCTGTTGCGTGCACATCATCCGGACGTGGTGCTGGGCATGGGCGGCTATGCAGCGTTTCCTGGTGGCCTGATGGCGCGACTGGCGGGCATTCCGCTGGTCGTGCATGAACAGAATGCCGTGGCGGGCACAGCCAATCGTGTCCTGGCCCGCATGGCTCGACGGGTCTTGTGCGGCTTTCCTGGCGCGCTGCCCGATGCGCTGATGGTAGGCAACCCGGTGCGTGCCGCACTGACAGCGGTGCCGCCTGCGGGCGAACGCTATGCCGGCCGTCAAGGGGCGCTGCGCCTGCTGGTCGTGGGGGGCAGCCTGGGGGCAGCACGCCTGAACGAACTGGTGCCCGAGGCACTGGCGCTGCTGCCTGCCGAGACGCGGCCACAGGTGCGCCACCAGACGGGCGAACGTCATGTCGAAGGGGTGCGCCGACACTATGAGCGCCTGGGGGTGGATGGTGAAATCACGGCCTTCATCGATGACATGGCCGAAGCCCTGGGCTGGGCCGATCTGGTCGTCTGCCGGGCAGGCGCCATGACCGTGGCCGAAGTCGCAGCCGTGGGGGTGGCGGCCCTGTTCATTCCCTTGCCGCACGCCATCGATGATCACCAGACGGCCAATGCCCGCTATCTATCGGAGTGTGGTGGTGGCTGGCTGATGCCTCAGGCTGACCTGAACGCAGCCGGGCTGTCGGCCTGGCTGGCCAAACGGCAGCGGCCCGAACTGGCCGCAGTGGCGGCCCACGCCCACGCACATGCAAGTCTGAACGCCGCGCAGTTGATTGCCGATGCCTGCGTCCACAGCCTGGAGGAGTCGGCATGAAGCATCGGATTCGCAACATTCATTTCGTCGGCATCGGCGGTTCGGGCATGAGCGGTATCGCCGAGGTCCTGCTGAACCTGGGCTATTCAATCAGCGGTTCCGATGTCCAGGACACGGCCGTGACACAGCGGCTGGCGTCGCTTGGCGTGCGCATCCTGATTGGCCACGCCGCAGAAAATATCCAGGGCGCAGGTGCCCTGGTCACGTCCACCGCCATTCATGCAGATAATCCGGAAGTGCTGGCGGCCCGTGCCGCACGTGTTCCCGTGGTGCCGCGTGCCCTGATGCTGGCCGAACTGATGCGCCTGAAGCGCGGCATCGCCATTGCGGGCACGCATGGCAAGACCACCACCACCAGCCTCGTGGCCAGCGTGCTGGCTGCGGGTGGACTGGACCCCACCTTTGTCATCGGTGGACGGCTGAATGCGGCCGACGCCAATGCGCGGCTCGGGCAGGGCGACTACATCGTCGTCGAGGCTGACGAATCCGATGCCTCGTTCCTGAATCTGCTGCCAGTGATGGCGATTGTCACCAACATCGACCTCGATCACATGGACACCTATGGGCACGACGTGGCGCGCTTGAAGAGCGCCTTTGTCGAGTTCACCCAGCGCCTGCCGTTCTATGGCAGCGCGGTGCTGTGCGTGGACGATGCCAATGTGCGCGAGATCATCCCCTTCGTGTCGCGGCCCGTGACGACCTACGGCATCGACATGCCGGCCCAGGTGCGCGCACGCGATCTGCGCGCCGACGGCACTGCCATGTGCTTCGAGGTCGAGCGCGAGGGCGCCCAGGGCGATCTGGCGCCCCTGTCCGTGCGCCTGAACCTGCCGGGCCGGCACAACGTGCTCAATGCCCTGGCCACCATCGCCGTCGCCACCGAACTGGGCGTGCCCGACGAGGCGATCGCCGAGGCGCTGGCCCAGTTCCGGGGCGTGGGGCGCCGCTTTACCCTGGTCGGCCAGTTCCCGGTAGCGCAGAAGCATGGCGGTGGTGTGTACACCGTCGTCGACGATTACGGCCACCATCCGGCCGAAATGGCGGCGACCCTGGCAGCGGCGCGCGGTGCCTGGCCGGACCGGCGCATCGTGCTGGCTTTCCAGCCGCACCGCTATACGCGCACTCGTGATTGTTTCGAGGATTTCGTGCGGGTGCTGGGTTCGGCCGATGCCGTGTTGCTGACCGAAGTCTATCCGGCCGGCGAGGCGCCGCTGATTGCCGCCGACGGCCGTGCGCTGGCGCGCGGGCTGCGGGTGGCGGGGCAGGTCGAGCCGGTCTTTGTCGAGGACGTGGCCGACATGGCGGCCGCGATCGGGGATTTTGCGCGCGACGGAGATGTCGTGATCATCATGGGGGCAGGCTCCATCAGCCGTGTCCCCGCTCAATTGGGGAGTCCGCTATGAGCCAGGCATTTGGCCGCGTGGGCGTGCTGTACGGTGGCAGTTCTGCCGAACGGGAAGTCTCGTTGATGTCGGGGGCCGGGGTCTGCGCTGCGTTGCGCGAGGAAGGCGTCGACGCCCATCTGTTCGATACCGGGGAGCGCAGCCTGGCAGACCTGGCGGCGGCGCGGTTTGATCGCGTGTTCATTGCGCTGCATGGGCGCTATGGCGAGGACGGCACGCTGCAGGGTGCGCTGGAACTGTTGCAGATTCCCTATACCGGCAGTGGGCCATTGGCTTCTTGCCTGGCCATGGACAAGATCGCGACCAAGCGCCTGTGGTTGCAGCATGGGCTGCCCACGCCGCGCTTTGTCGAGCTTGCGTGTGACGCCGATCCCGCGAACCTGGTCCAGGCCCTGGGCCTGCCGCTGATCGTCAAGCCCCCGCATGAAGGCTCGACGTTGGGGCTGACCCGGGTCGATTCAGCGGATCAGCTGCGCGAAGCGCAGGCGCTGGCCTGCCGGTTCGATGACCTGGCCCTGGCCGAACAGTTCGTTCGTGGGCGGGAACTGACCGTCCCGGTCCTGGGGGCGGGGGCACAGGCACGGGCCCTGCCGGTGATCGAGATCTTTGCGCCTGAAGGCAACTACGACTATCAGAACAAGTACGTGTCCAATGACACGCGCTATGAATGCCCGGCCGCCTTGCCGGATGATCTGGCCCGGCATATCCAGGACCTGGCGGTGCGCGCCTACCGTGCGCTGGGTTGCGAGGGTTGGGGCCGGGCCGATGTCATGCTCGACGAGCAGGCGCGGCCCTGGCTGCTGGAAATGAACACCTCGCCGGGCATGACGAGCCATTCGCTGGTGCCCATGGGGGCCCGGGCCGCTGGCATGAGCTACGGCCAGCTGTGCGTGGAAATCCTGTCAACGGCGCGTTGCAAGCTGTGGCGCACGGCTTGAGAAGGAGGATCCGGACGTGTTCGCCGAAGCTCGACTGACCAATCTGATTGCCAACCTGCTGGCGCTGCTGGCGGTGTTGTCGATCGTGGTCGGCGCTGTGGTCTGGACCATCCGGCGGCCCTATTTCTCGATTGCCCGGATCGAACTGGCTCCGGTGGCCGGCTCGACCTTGCAGTACGTCACACCGCTGAGCCTGCAGACTGCGCTGGCCGGTCAGGTGAAGGGGAATTTCTTTCTGATGGATCTCGATGCCGCCCGGCGCCGCATCGAGGCGGCGCCCTGGGTGCGGCATGCCATCGTCCGGCGTGTATGGCCGGCGACCTTGCAGGTGCGCATCGAGGAGCAGCAGCCGTTGGCCTACTGGAACGAGAACCAGATGATCAATACCTGGGGCGAGGCCTTCACGGCCAATCAGGGTGAACTGCCCGATGGCCTGAATTTGCCTCAACTGAATGGCCCGGTGAATTCCGAACGGCTGGTGGTGCAACGCTATGCCGAGATCGCCCGCTGGTTTGCGCCGCTGGGCCTGAACGTGCGCGAGGCCACCCTGACCCCACGCTATGCCTGGGAGGTCACGTTGTCCGATGACGTGCGCCTGACGCTGGGCCGGGATCCGGCCGCCGATGTCGCGGATCCCCATGGCCGTTCCGGCGCCTTGCCGTTTGCCGCCCGCATCGAGCGTTTCGTCCAGGCCTGGCCCGAACTGACCCGGCGGCTGGGCGGCCGCATGATCGCCAGCGCCGACCTGCGTTATCCGAATGGCTTCGCCATCACGTTGTCCCCTGAAATTTCAGCCCCATCCCGATCGACCAGACCATGACCCGTGACATCAAAGACCTGATCGTTGCACTCGATATCGGCACCAGCAAGGTGGTTGCCGTTGTTGCCGAAATCCTGCCGGACGGTGGGTTCGATGTATTGGGCCTGGGGCAGCATGAATCCGAAGGCATGCGCAAGGGAGTGGTGGTCAATATCGAGTCCACCGTGAATTCGATCCAGCGCGCACTGGAAGAAGCCGAATTGATGGCCGACTGCAAGATTCGCGAGGTCTATACCGGAATCGCCGGCAACCATATCACCAGCTTCAATTCCAGCGGCATGGTGGCGGTCAAGGACAAGGAGGTCACCGCCACCGATGTGGCGCGTGTGATCGAGACGGCCAAGGCGGTCAACATCCCGACCGATCAGCAGGTCCTGCACGTGCTGACACAGGAATTCATCGTTGATGCGCAAGAGGACATCCGCGAACCCATCGGCATGAGCGGCATGCGTCTGGAGGTGCGCGTGCACATCGTCACGGGCGCGGTCAGCGCGGCCCAGAACATCGTCAAGTGCGTGCGGCGGTGCGGCCTGGAAGTCCAGGATCTGATCCTGCAACCGCTGGCCTCCAGCCTGTCGTGCCTGACGGCCGACGAAAGGGAACTGGGCGTGGTGCTGGTCGATATCGGTGGCGGGACCACTGACATCGCCATCTACACCGGCGGTGCAATCCGCCATACATCGGTGATCCCGATCGCAGGCGATCAGGTGACCAGCGACATTGCCGCCATGTTGCGCACGCCGACACCGGATGCCGAGGAAATCAAGCTGCGCCATGGAATTGCCAAGCAGGCGCTTGTGGATGCCGAGGAAATGATCGAAGTGCCGGGCCTGGGGGATCGCCCCAATCGCAGCGTCAAGCGCCAGGCCCTGGGTGCCGTCATCGAACCGCGCATGGAGGAACTGTTCGGTTTCGTGCAGCAGGTGGTGCGCGAATCCGGCTACGAAGAACTGTTGTCGTCCGGGGTCGTGCTGACCGGCGGGACGGCGCTCATGCCGGGCATGGTGGAACTGGCCGAGGATGTGTTCCTCAAGCCGGTCCGTGTCGCCGTGCCCATGTACGAAGGAAGTCTGGCCGACGTGATGCGCAATCCGCGTTTCTCGACGGTGATGGGCTTGTTGACCGAGGCGCGCATGCAGCGGGCTCGCGGTCGCAAGGTGGCGCAACAGAAGGGAACGGTCAAATCCATTCTGGCGCGCATGAAGGAGTGGTTCATGAACTGAGGCGGCGACAAGGCCGCCCTGGGAATGGGCTTTTCAGGGGAAGTTGTTCGTTTTCCGTATGTGAGGGAATCAATCATGATGAATTTCGAAATGCTGGATACCAGCAGAAGCGGCACCGTGATCAAGGTCGTCGGTGTAGGCGGGGCAGGCGGCAATGCCGTGTCCCATATGATTCGTTCGGGCGTGCAGGGTGTGGATTTCATCTGCGCCAACACGGATGCCCAGGCCTTGGCGACCAGCGAGGCGCCGGTCCAGATCCGCCTGGGCCGCACTGGCCTGGGCGCGGGAGCCAAGCCCGAACAGGGCCGCGCTGCCGCCGAGACGGCGCGCGAGGAGATCCGCGCGGCGCTCAATGGCGCCCACATGGTCTTCATCACCGCTGGCATGGGCGGCGGAACCGGGACAGGGGCCGGTCCTGTGGTGGCCGAGGTCGCCAAGGAACTGGGCATCCTGACGGTGGGAGTGGTGACCAAGCCGTTCGTGTTCGAGGGCAGCAAACGCATGCGCATGGCCGAGGAAGGCATCCGCGAACTGTCGCGTCACGTGCATTCGCTGGTTGTGGTGCTCAATGAGAACCTGTACGAACTGATGGACGAAGATGCGTCCCAGGAAGACTGCTTCCGCGCGGCAGACGACGTGCTGCACAATGCCTGCGCCGGGATTGCCGAGATCATCAATGTCGAAGGCAATGTCAACGTCGACTTCGAGGACGTGAAGACCATCATGGGCGAGCAGGGCCAGGCCATGATGGGCACGGCCGTGGCCGCTGGCGCTGATCGCGCCCGCATCGCCGCCGAGCAGGCGATCGCCTGCCCGCTGCTCGAAGGCGTGGACCTGCACGGTGCGCGTGGCGTTCTGGTCAACATCACGGCCAGCCGTTCGCTGAAGATGCGCGAAACCCGCGAGATCATGGATACGATCGGCAGCTATGCTTCGGCTGACGCCACCGTGATTTTCGGCACGGCCTACGACGAATCCATGGGCGAGAACCTGCGCGTCACGGTGGTGGCCACCGGCCTGGGCGCCGTGGCGGCCAAACCGCAACTGGTATCGAACAACGCTGAACTCCAGCGTACTGGCACGGACAACATGCCAATCCGGGCGGGTCACGATTTTTCCGGGACGGATATGCCGTCGGTGATGCGTGATCCGCGCAGCCACGCCTCGGCCCAGGTCCGGGCACTGGAGACGGCCGGCATGGATCATTTCGACATTCCGGCCTTCCTGCGCAAGCAGGCCGACTGACCCGGCCCGCTTCGCGCACAACCTCACATCGCGGCTGTCGTACCGCAGTTCGCGGCGCCTGGCGCGTCTTCCCCTGCCCCTGGGGGAGGACGCGCCTTCGCTTTGCGTATCCGGGAGCCGGAAAATGTCCTGGCGCAGGCGCCGGGTGCATCGCAGACAAGGATCGTGGAAAACCCGAATATTGATTACAATCGGGGGATCGGGCAATGTGGGCTATGCCTCACAGGGCCGTCCCTACGTCGCGAAAAATCCCATGCTCTTGCAGCGCACCATCAAACAGTCCGTGTCCACCACTGGGGTTGGACTGCATTCCGGCCGCCGTGTGGAAATCACCTTGCGTCCGGCCGAACCCAATACCGGCATCGTGTTCCACCGCGTTGACCTGCCGGAAATCGTCGATCTGCCCGCGCGCGCCGATGCGGTGGGCGATACCCGCATGGCTTCCGTGCTGCAGCAGGGATCTGTGCGCGTGTCTACCGTCGAGCACCTGATGTCGGCCCTGGCCGGCCTTGGGGTGGACAATCTGCATGTCGATCTCGATGCCGAAGAAGTCCCCATCATGGACGGCAGCGCGGGGACCTTCGTCTATCTGCTGCGCAGCGCCGGTCTGGTCGAACAGGCCGCGCCGAAACGCTTTCTGCGGGTGCTCAAGCCCGTCGAGGTCCGCGAAGGCGATGGCCCGGCGGCCAAATGGGCGCGGCTGGAACCCTATGATGGCTTTGCCTTGTCTTTTTCGATCGATTTCCGCCATCCGGCCATCGATTCCACGGCCAACGTCGCCGAAATCGATTTCGCCCGGGATTCCTACGTCAAGACGGTCGCTCGGGCGCGCACCTTCGGCTTCGCCAGCGAGGTCGAGGCGCTGCGTTCCATGGGCCTGGCGCGTGGCGGCAGCCTGGACAATGCCATCGTCATGGACGAATACCGTGTCCTGAATGCAGATGGCTTGCGCTATGACGACGAATTCGTGAAACACAAGATCCTCGATGCCATCGGGGACCTGTATCTGGCTGGCAAACCGCTGGTGGCGCGGTATGTGGCCTGCAAATCGGGCCACGGCCTGAACAATCAGCTGGTGCGTGCCTTGCTGGCCCGGCAGGATTGCTGGGAATTGATCAGCTACGAATCGCACGATGTCGCCCCGGCTGCCTTCACGCGTGACTGGCAATTCGCCTGAACCGGCCCTGCCATTGCCGGGCGAGATGCTGTTTCACGAGCGATGGTGGCGCAGCAATCGGCCGATGGCATCCGCCAGCGGGCCTGGCGCGACCTGGCGTTGCAGACCCTCGAAGGACTGCAGGGCCGTCTCCCCCAGGGGTTGAACCATCCGTTGGGGTTTTTTTGTCCAGACTCGACCCATGGCGGCGTCGATCCGGACGACAATGTGTTCGACAGGCCAGCCTGCATCCCGGATCCTGCGGGCAGCGGCTTCGGTCGTCTGGCGCAGCCGGGCAGCGTGCGCGGGGCCGGGAACCATCACGACGATTCGTGGTCCATCGATCCGGGCGACCCGGACCTGGCGCGCCAGAGAAGGCGGCAGCGTGCCGGCCAGCACCGCCTGGACGGCCAGCAGTTCGTGCGCTGTGCGCATCATATGCGCCCCTTGGGGGGAACGGCCCAGCCATTCGTGGGCTGGTGTGCCGGACGATCGGTCCCGCCGGGGCGGTGTCGCCATGGACATGAGGAGTTTTTGAGTGACGAAATCGAAACGCGCTGCTCGCGCGGCGCTTTGGCTGCATTCTAACGCGCGGCTCCTGCGGGGGCTGGGGGGACTGTGCGCCCTGGCGCTGGCGGCTTGGGGCGGGGCCCAGTGGCAGGCCTGGCGCGCACCGGCCCTGGGACCGGGCCAGCGCGAGGCGATCGATACCCGATTGCGGCAGGATTCGGCGGCGTTACAGGGCAGTATCGCAGGCCTGGCAGGCAAATTGGGTGAATTGCAGGGGCGCGTGCTGGCTATGGAATCGGTGCGCGCGCGCGTCGCCCAGGCCGCTGGCCTGGACTATACGGCCCCGGAACTTGTGACGGATTCCTCTGTGGTTGCCAGCGGGCCGGCCAGCAGTGGTGCCCTGGCGGATGACGTATCGGTGATGGATGACATTCCCGCGCAATCGCTGTCGGCACCCGCGATCGGTTCGGCGGAATTGCTGGGCCGGCACATCGATGCGCTGGGTCGCCGCCTGGAAACCCAGGAAGACGCCTATGCCCTGGTGGATGCGGCACTGTCTCGCCAGGCGGGTTTCCAGGCCAGCCTGCCGACTCTGTCGCCAGTCGACTATCCGGCGCTCAGTTCGTCGTTTGGCTGGCGCCGCAATCCGGTCAGTGGCCGCTACACCATGCACGAAGGCCTGGATTTCGTTGCGCCGCGCGGCGCGCCCATCCGGGCGGCCTCTGGTGGGCTGGTGACCCGGGCGGGATCCTGGCATGGTTATGGACGCATGGTGGAAATCGACCATGGCAACGGCTTGCGGACTCGCTATGCCCATGCGTCCAGCCTGCTGGTCAAGACGGGGGACATCGTCCGCCAGGGCCAGTTGATTGCCCGGGTGGGCAGCACGGGCCGGTCCACAGGGGCGCATCTGCATTTCGAGGTGCGGATGGCGGACTATCCCCTGGATCCGTCTCTGTTCATCCAGGAAGGGACCCGCACACGCCTGGCCCTGGGGCCATCCGGGCAAGCCGGACATTCAGCGGGCACTTCTGTGCTGCGTTAAACTGCAGTGTTTGCCTGCGGTTGCCATGGGGCGGCCGCGCTTCACAATTTTCCGGTGCCCGATCTTTGTTCGGGCCCGCAGCGACAACACACTATGGTTTCTCTGCTCAAAAAAATCATCGGCAGCCGCAATGACCGGCTGCTGAAGCAGTACCGCAAGCAGGTTGCGCAGATCAATGCGCTCGAACCTTCCATGCAGGCCCTGTCCGACGACGAGCTGAAGGCCAAGACCGATGAATTCCGGCAGCGGATCGCGGACGGCAAGTCCCTGAATTCCTTGTTGCCCGAGGCCTTTGCCGTCGTGCGCGAGGCCAGCCGGCGCGTGTTTGGCATGCGTCATTTCGATGTCCAGATGCTGGGCGCGATTGCCCTGCACAACGGCAAGATCGCCGAAATGCGCACCGGCGAGGGCAAGACCTTGATGGCGACGCTGGCGGTCTACCTGAACGCACTGGATGGCCGTGGCGTCCATGTGGTGACGGTCAACGATTACCTGGCCCGCCGGGATGCCGAATGGATGGGCCGGCTCTACGGTTTCCTGGGCATGACGGTCGGTGTCGTGGTGCCGCAGCAGGACAACGAGGAAAAACGCGCCGCCTACCGGGCCGACATCACCTATGGCACGAACAACGAATACGGCTTCGACTACCTGCGCGACAACATGGAATTCCGCCCGGAAGACCGCCGTCAGCGTGGGCTGGCTTACGCCATCGTCGACGAGGTGGATTCGATCCTGATCGACGAGGCGCGCACGCCGTTGATCATTTCCGGCCAGGCCGAGGACAACACCGAGCTCTACATCCGCATGAATGCGGTGCCGCCCCTGCTGACGCGCATGGCCGAAGAGCCCAAGCCCCACGAACCCGAGCCCGAGGGCGATTTCTGGGTCGACGAAAAAGCCCAGCAGGTGCACCTGTCGGAAGCCGGCCAGGTCAAGGCCGAGGAAATCATGGCGCGCCAGGGCATCCTGCCCGAAGGCGAATCACTGTACGATCCGCGGCATATTTCGTTGATGCATCACCTGCTGGTGGCTTTGCGGGCGCACAATCTGTTCCACCGGGATCAGCAGTATGTCGTCCAGGATGGCGAGGTCGTCATCGTCGACGAGTTCACGGGCCGCCTGATGGCGGGCCGCCGCTGGTCCGACGGCCTGCATCAGGCGGTCGAGGCCAAGGAAGGCGTGCGCATCCAGAACGAGAACCAGACGCTGGCTTCGATCACGTTCCAGAATTATTTCCGTATGTACGACAAGCTGTCGGGCATGACGGGGACGGCCGATACCGAAGCCTACGAGTTCCAGGAAATCTATGGCCTGGAAACGGTCATCATCCCGACCAACCGGCCGATGGCGCGTCAGGACCAGAACGACCAGGTGTTCAAGACCGACGCAGAAAAATACCGGGCGATCCTGGCCGACATCATCGATTGCCACAAGCGCGGCCAGCCGGTGCTGGTGGGCACGACCAGCATCGAAAATTCCGAATTGCTGTCCAACGCGCTGAAAAAAGAAGGCCTGCCGCACGAGGTCCTGAACGCCAAGCAGCATGCCCGCGAGGCCGAAATCGTCGCCGAGGCCGGTAAGCCCGGTCACATCACGATTGCCACCAACATGGCGGGCCGGGGCACGGACATCGTGCTGGGCGGCAGCGTGGACAAGCAGATCGACCTGGTGCGCGCCAATCCGGACCTGTCGCCCGAGGATAAGGAAGCCCGCATCGCGGCCATCCGTGCCGAATGGGCGCCGGCCAACGAAGCCGTCAAGAAGGCAGGCGGTCTGCGCATCATTGGCACCGAACGCCACGAATCGCGGCGCATCGACAATCAGTTGCGCGGTCGCGCCGGCCGCCAGGGTGATCCGGGCTCGTCGCGTTTCTATCTGTCGCTGGACGATTCGCTGATGCGGATTTTCGCCGGCGATCGGGTGCGCGCCATCATGGAACGCCTGCGCCTGCCGGAAGGCGAGCCGATCGAGGCGCGCATGGTGTCGCGTTCGATCGAATCCGCACAGCGCAAGGTCGAGGGTCGCAACTTTGACATCCGCAAGCAGTTGCTGGAATACGACGATGTGGCCAATGACCAGCGCAAGGTGCTCTATGCCCAGCGCAACGAGGTCCTGGAAGCAGAATCGGTAGCCGATACGATCGCCAATCTGCGCGATGCGGAAATCACTGCCGTGTTCCGTCGTTTCGTCCCTGAAGAAACCATGGAAGAACAGTGGGACATCCCGGGCCTGCAGTCGTCCCTGGAATCCGACTGGACGATCGCGCTGCCGCTGGCCGAAATGCTGGAAAAGGAACCGAACCTGACGGACGATGACCTGCTGGAACGGGTGTTGGCCGAGGCCCGGCGGTTGTATGACGAAAAGGTTGCCTTGGTGACGGAAGCTGGCTGGCGACCGTTCGAGCGTTCGGTGCTGCTGCAGTCGCTGGACACGAACTGGCGCGCCCACCTGGCGTCGCTGGACCATCTGCGCCAGGGCATCCATCTGCGCGGCTATGCGCAGGTGGATCCGAAGCAGGCCTACAAGCGCGAGGCGTTCACGCTGTTCTCGGACATGCTGGACCGTATCCGCAACGAAACGATCCGGGTGCTGATGACGGTGCGCATCCAGTCGCGCGAACAGGTGGAGGTCGAGGAACCGGCGTCCCCGGTGGAAAACGTGCGCTACCACCACGCGGACTACGACGCGGCCTTGCGCGGCGAGGACCTGGGCCTGGACGAGACGCCCGCCACTGGCCAGAAGGCGGCGACGCCGGCCGGCGCGATCCCACGCGTGGGGCGCAACGATCCCTGCCCGTGCGGCAGCGGGAAGAAGTACAAGCACTGCCACGGGCAGTTGAAGTAAGTCTTTCTGTCGATGATGAAAAGGCCGGGCGTTGTGTCCCGGCTTTTTTCATTGCTGATGTGGGGGGGCGGGGTCTCTGGCCGCGTTTCGGTCTGGGGTGTCGGCCGTCGGTGTTCTTTTGTGAGACCTCGGCGTCGTCCTGTGGCCGCCCCGGACGCAGGTCGTCCGGTTCCGGCTGCGCCGGAACTGCCCGGCCGCCAGCCCGCCATCGGGGCGTTCGCCAAACTCGCGGGGCGGTCAGTCCCCCGGACTGACCGCAAGCGTCCCGCTCGAACAGTGGCTCACTTGCCTCCCCGCTGGCTGGCTTCTGGCCAGCGGACTCCAACAGCGCCCGGTGCGGCCACAGGACGCCGCCTGCCGAGGAAGGTGGGTGGCAGGTGCTTCACACGAGATGCTAATTTGAGAATGATTGTTGGAAGGTTTTGAGATCCATCGCAATGCCTTCACCAATCAGCAGATCCAAGAGCTTCTGTTGGGCTTCCATTCGGGTGGACCGGTTTAGCTGAACTGAGATGCGCGCGCTCTTCAGTAATTCTTGAGTGATCACGTGTTTAGGGAAGCGGCGCAATTTTTCGGAACGAGATTTAAGCTCGCTAAGATACAGCGTCATTTGATGTGGTGGTAGCGAGTCAAACCCACCGCCAGCCCCTGCAAAGGCACCGATCTTTGTGCGGACAACAGCCTCAAAGATATTAGTCATCTTGGTTAGGTGGTGTCCGAGGATGATTTTTTGAATAAAGTTCATTATGGTCTTCGCAGTTCTGTTCTGTGATCTATCTGGCTAATTTATTCTGTCAGATTATTCTTTTGGTTCATGCAATTCGCTCGAAGGAGTTTTCTCCACGGGCTTTTCTGTGGGCATGCACCCCTTATCCTGGTAAAGCGCATGTAGCCGCTTGTATCTTGCTTGTGCCGCCTTGGCCTCGACTGAGTGGGCATTACCCGTGTCCATGAAGAACCATGGAACCAATAAGAAGGCACCAGCGATTCCGAGTCCGACATTCTTCGCGACCTGGCCGGTGCCTCGCGCATCGCTGTCCGCGCGTTCGGTTTCCATATCCTGCATTTCGTTCTCGATGGAACGGCAGCTCATGTTTTCATCGCCAACCTGCGATGTCTGCACGGGATTCGGGGTTGTGTGGGCGCATGCGCTGAGCAGCGCCGCCACATTGATTGCCGCGATCATTTTTGAGAGTTTCGAGGGCCGTGCGTGTCGGCTCTGGCAGGTCATGACGATATTGTTCTTGTAGACAGTTGTCCGTAGACCATAGTCTACAAAACTAGCATCTTCCCTGCAATGGGACCGCCTCCAAAAGGAACGCTCGAGAAAACGTTCGGTGACGTGCTGAGGTCGCTGCGGAATGCGCGCGGCATGTCGCAAGAAACACTGGCCTTCGAGGCCAATCTCGACAGAACATTCATCTCCATGCTGGAGCGAGGTCAGCGCTTGCCCTCCATTGCGACCGTCTTGGCCCTGTCCGGACCGCTCGGGCTCACAGGCGCCGATCTGGTCGGACATGTCGAAGCGGCGCTTGCAAGCTCACGGGATAGTCACCCAGTGCGTCCTTCCGCCAGCCGGTGATGCGGGGCTTGAGCATGCTTGATGAGGCGTCTCTTGTGCCGCAGGTGAATGACGGGCGACGATCCCGCATGTAGATACGGGTGTTGATACTTGCGTAGGGATTGCCTATACTTCATAGGTATCTACATTTGTTTCTACGGAGGTCGCCATGGCGCTTCAGATCCTCAAGAAATGGGGTAACAGCCCGGCGGTCCGCCTGCCCACTGCGATCATGGAAGCGGCGCAACTGACACTCGAGCAGACCGTCGAAGTCCGTGTTGAAAACGGCCGTATCGTGATTGAGCCTGCTGCACCGGTCTATCAACTGGACGATTTGCTGGCGGGCATCACTGCCGAAAACCGGCATGGCGAACAGGACTTTGGTGGTCCCCTGG
>Ga0265295_1002422_pt1 | contig 29619 bp, 32 predicted proteins | sample Munlansysbiofilm_FD_192503 | JGI IMG/M metagenome (GOLD analysis project Ga0265295, IMG submission 192503) | Leachate microbial communities from a municipal landfill in Southern Ontario, Canada - Methane capture system biofilm | ecosystem: Engineered > Solid waste > Landfill > Unclassified ... | reverse complement strand
AGTCGAAAATAGATAAACGTTTTTTTATCCAAGAAAAAATTATATCATTTTCCGTTTTTCAATAATGACAGTCGATTGATTTATTGCTATAATTAGTGGCAACGGAGAAATACCCAAGTGGTTGAAGGGGCGGGCTTGGAAAGCTCGTAGACCTGTAACAGGGTGCGAGGGTTCGAATCCCTCTTTCTCCGCCATTCTAAAATGTCAAGACACGCAAGCTAATGCGCGTCTTTTCTTTTATTTCTACTATATAATAGTAGAAAGCAAGCCATTTCATGTGTTGGAAACAGTGGTTCTCAACTAAGCACACTTGCCCCACTATTTTGGACTTAAAAATATAAACCCTGATAAAAACTGCAGGGACACTGGGGTTAGATTATTTTATGCCTATTTAAAAACAATATAAACATTAATCATCACTGTTATTCCACTTTATCCTTGGATCATCTTTTTTATAGAATGAGGCATTTCTATTAACTTGCTCAAAAGAAGATAAAGAAAGTGTATTTTTAATTTGCTTGTTTGTAAGCTTGGCTTTGTATTTTAACAAAATAAAATAGATTAATTCTTGCAAAACAATAGTGTCGTTTGCTGCATTTTTCCAATCGATAGGTTTATCATGCAGTCCATGGGCAATAGCGTTTCTAGCATCTTTTAATCTAATCTCAAGTTTGCTTGGAGAATAAAAATAACTAGTATCGACAATAATGAAATCAAGGGTTTTGCAAAAGTCATTTAAGACATACTCTAATTTGAATTTTAATGTCCCTGAATAAATATCGAACATATGACGGCAAGCATTGTAATCATCATTCTGTTTGATATTGTGTTCCTTGGCAAATTTAGTAATAAGGTCTGATAATTCCTTATAAAACATTTCATCTTGTTTTTTCTTCAGTTTATCTTTATATTTCTTGTCCTTTTCTACGTATTCCTTAAAGGAATCCTCAAAAGCGCCAGACATTCTAACAATATCAAATTCATATACCCATTCTTTTTTATAATGATAAAGATTATGTTGTCTAACAATTTTATCAGGAAACAATTCTAATAATTTCGGTAAATTTTCTTCACAAGCATTAAGACTTAAGTATTGATTATTTTTTAAATCAATATCTTTATCATTGTTGTTTGGAAATTCAATTTCAGAATATCCGCCAATATCGTTATAAATTACAAAAGAATCTATCTTTGTATAGGTATCTAAAGAAACGAACTGAATTAGTTTAAGTGAAAACTGATAGACATCATAAAATTTATCCTCAAATTTTCCATCTAAAGGCACCAATTGTATACCTGTAATAAACTCAGCGGGACACAAATTATTTTTTGTAATTAAAGCTCGGTTCACAAAAGAACATTTATATTTATTGCCCTTTATATTCACTTCACATTCTAATATCGGACAATTTATTTTTTTTGATATTTCTTCAAGAAAATCCCCAGGATTATCTTCCTTAATATTTAATGCATTAACTAACCCTTTTGACAATAATTCAAAATAAGTCTTTTTATCACCCATATCTCTATGAACCAAAAGAATCTCATATGATTCATAAGAATAATAAGATTGCAAAAGTTTTCCTAATTTTAAATAAAAAATTGTTTTACCACGTGCTTCCGGAAAAAATGCAATAATTTTATCTATTATTAACTTTCTTTCTTCACTTAAAACATGAACAAATTTAACATTAAGTGTCATGTCAATTATTTCAGAATAATAATCATTTTCACCAATTTTAATTTTCCCAACAATAATTCTCTTATTTTCCATGCAACAATTATAACAAAAAGCCTCCGAAGAGGCCTAATGAGTTTTGTTAATTTTAGAACTTGGCGTTTGATTTAAATATCAAAACAGTCTTTTCAGGAATATCCAAAGATTCATTAGTAAATGGATTCCTTCCTTTTCTAGCTGCTCTAGTTTTAACATTAAATATTCCAAGCGGATCAATTCTTACTTTCTCGTGAGGAGCATAGCTCAAAATTGTATCAATTGAAGCATCCACTATTTTTTGAACATCAACTTTAGTTAAACCTGTCTTAGTTGCAACTACATCAATAAAATCTTTCTTATTCATTATTTTGCCTCCTTTCTTAGTCTTGTTGATTTACAAAGTTTTCAAAGTCACTTCTTCGAATTCTTAACAAACGTCCAATATGACAAGTTTTAAGTTTTCCGTCTTTAATATACTTATTAACAGACATTGTAGAGATTTTTAATGCCATAGCAACTTCATCAACGGTTAGAAATTGCATTGTTTTATCTTGATCTAACATCCTTGCTCCTCCTTTCTATGAATTTATAGCTTCTTTTATGGTTTTAAAGTCAATAAAGCGGTCTTTTCTATCGAATGAATACATTCGCTTGACCACTTCATTAATGTCGTTATTCTCGCTTTTGTTTGTTTTAACAAAGTTATCATATAAGAATGCGCCTAGATAATAAATTTCAGTAGGAACATCATATTGAGTCTTTTTAATATCTCGATTCCCATTATATGGATAACAGTCTCTAAGAAACGCGATACATTTTGGTGTTATACCGTCATGATCTACAAAATAGATTTTCTTATCTTTAGAGAAGATCATATTTTTAGCATCCATATCAGTGATTGCGTAATCTAATGAATCTATTTCAGTGGCCATATCAATAAACGCAGACAACAACTCTCTATTTAAAATTGGAAGTTCATCAATGAAATGGCCGTCAATAAATTTATAAAGGTAATAAGCTCGTTCTTTGCCATCATAGTTGAGCATTCCAACCTTGTATAGGTGTGGCATATGATTTGCTTTAGTGATTGCCTCGCCAAATCCATCAGTAATCTTTAAGATATATGCCTTCCTTTTAATAAGAACAATAAACGTTCTTCCAAATTTACCGTCGATTCTAAGCTTAACTGACACAGTGATGTCTCCTAGTGAAATCTTCTCCATATTAGATATTTGCTCCTATGAATTGGGGCAAATCCACCGCTTCAGCTTCATTTCGATACATTTCTTCATTTGTTTGTTTTAAGAGTTCTTTCTTTTGGATTATTTGATTTTCGATATAGCTAGTATCTATATCCAAAGAATACTGTTTCACTCCTTTTAGGAATGTAAGTATGTCCAAGCAAAAGATGTACTCGTCATAACCACGGTAGTTAAATAAATCACCACATTGATTGTCATGAACAATTTCGTCATTATAGGAAATTAGAAGAACATCGTCTTTGAGAAAATGGCCATTGTCTTTTGATAAATAAACCAGGGATTTAACTTTGTTAGTTCTAATGTATCCAAAACACTTTTTAAATCTGCCTGGTACAAAGTAAGGTGGTAAATCATCCTTAGTTACTTTTACTAGGATTGATGCACCAGAATACAAATAACCTTTTGAATTAGAAATATATTGGAATCTTCTTCTTTTATAGATGATTTTCTCAACTGAATAAAAGTTAGCTCTTACTTGTGGTTTTCTTTTTCGCTTTCTTGCCATTATCTTTTGTTCCTTTAAAAACTAAATGATCAATATAACCATTCTTAGTTAAATCAAATATTGCTCGATTCTTTTTAGAATCATATGAGCCATAAACTCTGATTCTTTTCTCAGGGTCCCAATTCATGAATTCATATATCTTCTCCACCAATAACATTGAGAATGTTCTGAATCCTGCAGTGAGTCCACTCATTGTGTAAGTAACATGAACTCCATATGGATCACTTCTATTAGTTGGTTCAACACCAAACACTTTAGTCTTGGAATTAATAATGAATCTTATGTACTCAGGAATATCGAAACATTCCAATGCGCCCATAGACACTCTTATTGAGCCATCCTTTTCATAGAAAGTAACGGAAATAATTTTCTTGCCTGCCATAGTTACTTATCTCCAAAGATATAAGGAAGTGCATCTTCCATTGGTGTTGGCTCTGGAATTTCTTCAGCTGAAGCATCACTAACAATTTCATTAGATGTTTCCTCTAGTGCAGCAGGTGCTTCTTCGACAACTGGTTGCACTGTAGATTCAACTTGATCTACATCTGGAAGAGGAGCTTTCGGTTTCTTAACATTTCTTTGCTCAATGATCTGCATTCTTGCATATCCATCTAGAATATTAATGTCTAATGCTCTTTCGTGTTCTGCGACTGGTAACCCAAAGGATTCTCTCCATCCTTCAGGATAATACGGCTTTGATTTCATGAGCCCACCATCTTCAAGACGCTTCTTTGGTGTGTAAACCTCAGTATCATTCAAATCAAATACAATAAGCATTTCGTTTGGCGATCTTAAAATGTTGCCTTGAATCTTGTAACGGTTCTCAATGTTCCAATCCATCATGTCGAATACTTTGGCTGCGAACATCCTGCAAAGAATTTTCTTTGGAGTTCGCTTATCAAGCTTCTCGTTGTACTGACACCATCTAATTGCATCTTTGTCATCAACATCGCATGATCTAATAACAATTTTCTTTTTCTCTGGATTAACAATAAATTGAACATATCTAACATTTGGCATCTTCTTTAATGTTGCAGTATTGAACATTATCGAATCGATTCTAAAGCTGACAGACACTTCAAATGTGTGAGAGAAGAACTCTCTTCTAACAACCTCACATCCTTCGTAGTCGACAGTTTCAACAAATGTTTCTTCTAAGTCTTTATTTACTTCAAGTCCAGAAACTGGATTAATATTTTCATCCATTTGTTTGTCCTCCTTCCGCTTTTGCGGATAAATGATTTTCTATTATGCCTTTGGCCCATTCGGTATACTTAGATGCCTCATTAGGTACTTCTAATAGATCTACATTCCATGATTTGAATAAATCTAGTAGATACAACCTCATTGAATAAGCATCTTCATATATGTTTTTGCCATAGTGATAGGCATAATATTCATCCAATAAGTTGATACTCACTCGTGAGCTAGAAAGATATACATCATTCCAAAACCGTCGTTAATCCTCTATCCTTACACCAAAGAATGGAGGATTTTTCAATGAACAGACAATTCTATGACGTTGCATTTAAGATGTCGGTTTCAAACGAATACCAGGCCGGTAACGAAACCTACGCGACCCTCGCACATAAATACAATGTCCCGCGCTCGACGATCGCAAGTTGGATTCGAAAGGCAAATAAGTTTGGAATATTATCCAAGAAGGAAACGAAAATGACACCCGGTTTTTTGAATATTACGCAGGAAATCAAAGGGGGAGAATCAATTTCTTCAGCCGAAGAAATAACGCTTATAATCAATGGTTTCGAAATTAAAGCGGATCTTCGCACCGTCACAAAACTTCTATCTGGATCGAACCATGTTTAAAGTCACGGACACGCATCAAGTTTTTCTTTATCCTGGCATCACGGACTTTCGTTTAGGTATCTATGGTCTTCGTAAGCTCATCGGTAATGACGCTAGACCAGGTTCGATCTATATCTTCGCTAACAAGACACTTTCATCCATTAAAGTGATTGAAATCGAAACAAATGCCGTCTGGCTTTATCAAAAGAAATTACATCGTGGTAAATTCAGTTATCCGCGCTCCGGTAATGTTTTTTCATTATCGAGTGAGGAGGTTTCGTTCATTATCGAAGGCGTTTCGCTCATTAACAAGATTGAGACCAATGGGCAAAAAATCGAACGAAAATTCTACTAGGATGAGGTGTCAAATAAATCATAAAAAAAACTTTTACTTTACAATGTAAAGTAAGTTATAATTAGATATGACCAAAAAACCCGATTTATCCAAGTTATCCGTCGCGGAAAGAGAAGAACTTTCCCGCTTAATCGCTGAAAATGAAGCGCTCAATAAAGAGAATCAATTTTTAAAAGGCGAACAAGTTAAAAAGGATGAAAATATTAAATCGCTCAACGCGACCATTTCGGAGTTGACCAAAATCTTAATCAAAGAAAAAGAAATCGTTAAAAAATATAATCTTGAACGGTATTTCTCCAAAGCGGATCGCCCCACGCGCAAAACGACTTCCGAAATCAAACGCGCAAATGGATTACCCTCGACGGTTAAAGCCGATAAGAAAACGCCGGGTCGCAAAGTCGGTTCCAAAAACTTTGGGGATGATTTTCTTGAGACGCTTTCCTTAGAAAACGCCCCACTCACCCTTGATATTGCTCAAGATTTATTAAATGACAATCCCAATGTTGCCTTACACAAGGTCACCGAAGAAACGTCTTATCTTGTTAAACGCGTGAAAGCGCATGTCCTCGTTTACAAAGTCATCATGCCCGTTTATAAAGACGAGCAAGGAACATTTCATAAAGCCGAACTTCCGACCCCTATTTTTCATTCTTCAATCGATGCCTCCCTATTAAGCGACGCCATCACGATGAAATACTTTTTAGGGGTTCCGGAATACCGCTACGCCAAGTGGTTGAAAAATGAAGGGCTTCCCTTTTCTCAAAAAACGATTAACAACTGGGCTCTTCAATCCGCATCCGTTTTAGAACCTTTTTACCACTATCTGAAAGGTTTATTTACCCATCCCGACTTAGACGTCGCGAACATTCATATTGACGAAACGTGGCTTGATGTCATTGAAAATAAAGCCACTGGCCGTGATAAAAACTATGTTTTTTGCTATTCCGCTGTTACAAAGCTTGGAAAACTTCCTTTTTTTGAATATTCATCCACGCGCCAAATTGATGCGGTGAAGAAAATTTTACATGACTATCACGCGACAGTCACCGTTGATGGGTATGCGGGTTACAACACACTCCGCACGAACGGAATTACGATTCAACGATGTATGGTTCACGCCCGTCGCGAGTTCGCCAATATTGTAAAAACCCTCAGTGATGCGCAATTTAAAGATTCCGCTGCTTATAACGTGGTTAATTATATGGACAAAATCTTCCATGAAGAAAAGAAGATGCGCGACGCTAAATTAACGCACGCGCAGATAAAAGAGAATCGTCAAAGTGAGGCCTATCAAACCCTCATCAATGATTTAGAATCCTATATTGATGGACTTCATCCCGAAAAAGGGTCATCGCTTGATAAAGCCATCACCTATTACAAAAAGATGAATGGGGAACAATGGACCTACGTAAATGACGGCCGTCTCACCCTTGATAATAATGAAGCCGAACGCCAAGCGAAGAAGTTTGTCATTGATCGTAAAAACTTCCTTTTCTCCAAGTCCGAGAAAGGCGCGATAGCCTCTTGTATTCTTCTAACCATGATTGACCTAGCTTATGTCAATGATGTTGAACCACGGGCTTATTTAGAGCTTGTTCTGAACCATATAACTAAACAACCACCAGAGAACCTACTTCCATGGTCGACGTTTACTAAAGAAACGTTAAAAACAATAAATCCATAGCTTCTTTTAACCTGTACGTTAGTTCGCACACCGCTGTGTGAAACAATGGACAAAGTGGCAAAATCTTACGATTTTTAATATACGTGTTTCTTTCTAGCTCACAGATAATTTTTCTTATAGACAAATCCTAGTTGTAAATGAGAAAAACTCGATTTATTTTTCAGTTGTTATAATAGGCTGTAACTACGCAAAAAACTGTTTATGACATCTAATTATTTTTCTTTTTCTTAAAGGCGTTTGTTAAAAGGGTTTTAGATAAAGTAAATTCTTTTGTTCTAAACGTTGACATCAGAAAAATGAATAAAGAAATGAAAACACACACAAATCCTTTAACGATTAATCCAAATATTCCTGAAATTTGAATATATGTGCAAACCCAATAACAAATTGATAGAGCAACAATAGGCAAAGTAGTATATAAAAGGATTCTAAGCAAGTAATTCTTACAATTATAATTTAATTTTTTATTAAAGAGCAATTTCGAACGAATCACTATTTTGTAAAGCAAAAAGACACATGTTCCAATCATAATACCAGAAATACCAAATAATATTCCTAATATAATTGAAATTCCTAAATTTAGCACCACTTCAATAATTGGAATTATTCTACTCAATCTATAACATTCGGTTGAATAGAATGCATCGTCCATAGGAAAAATTAGTGTATCAACATAAACAGTAAATGCAGTCAAAACAATAGGCAACGCATCTAGAATATAACCCTGTCCAATCCAAATTTCGATGAATGGTGAAGACAGAACCGACAAACACACAAAACAAATTCCACCAATAAAAAAATAAAAATAGGTTAATAAGCTAATTAATTCAACGCCTTTTTCTTTGCTTGAAGTTACTAAAAAATTTCTCGTAGAATCCTGAGCAGAGTATTTAATTTTCCCAACTAAGTTAAAAACTTGCGTATTTAATAATTTGTAAGAAGAATAAATTCCATTAACTGCAAAACCATTCATTTTAGTAACCAAAATATTATCAGTATTCTTAACAAGGACGCTTGATAGAGAATAATAAGTAATATCAAACATTTCGATAATGTCATTTCTTGAAAATTTAATCTTTTGTTTGTTTTTTAATAAAAAAGGATATTTTTTTCTAACAACGAAACCGCATATAAAAAATGTGAAAAATTGAATTAATGAATGCAACACCAAATAAATAAGAAAATTTGGAATTAAATATAAAAGAAAAATATTTATTGCGCTTAATAATACATTAACTATAAATGAAATAATGTTAGAAACAAAACGTTTTTGAAAAGCTTCTAAGATAAACTGGTAATAAATAAATAAATATGAAATGCTATTAATTCCAAGGTATATTGAATAAGCAATTCTAATGTAATTAATGCCTATATCATTTACATCTTTCGCCAATAGGGGCAGAAAAAACAATAGCACAACGCCAACTATCGCTATTAAAGCAGCTCTAATTAAATAAACGATCCTAATCAATCTAAAATAATGGCATATCTTAGATTCATCATTTTCAGCAATTGGTTTATGAATTTTAATAAATAAACTGCTACAAGCGCCGCCATCTAGCGCCGATAAAATACCTAGAAGTTCAGTGATAAAAGTAAAAAGTCCAACAAATTCGATTCCTACTTGATTAACTAAAATCGTTCTTAAAACAAAATTAATTCCAATGGTAATGATTGAAAAAACAATACCGGTAATCGACGAAATTAGTAAAGCTCTTTTTCTACTAACCATTTTGCCCAATATTCCTTCTTATTTCTAAAAACCGACTTATTATTTTTTTATCTAAGTATTCAATTTTTTCGTATTTAATTTTCTTTGCAACATTAAATAGTCCGTTTTTGTCATCATTCAAGTTATATACCTCAGCTATTTTTGCATCTTCAAGACTATCTGAGAGTTTAATTTTTCTGCCAACAATATAATTATCATCTCTTGCGCTCAACCAGAATTCTTTGCTTATAAAGTCTGGGCATCCTGGACCATTATATTCAGTCAAAACAAAATTGTCTCGAGTTTCATCAAATGGTTTGCATTTAAAAGTGGAATAATCTAAGTTGGATAACTTTGCTAAAGTAGGAAGAATGCTTTTTGAAGAACAAAAAGAGTCAATTTTTTTCTGATTGAAATGCTTATTAAAAATCAGACAAGGAACATGATAACACTCTTCATTAAAATTGTTGACCTTTGGGCCGTGTAATACATCATAAGAAAATGAGGTTCCGTGGTCAGCAGTAATTAATACTGTTACATTACTTAAATCTATTTTTTCAAAAAATGATTTCAAACAACTGTCTACATATCTTAAAGAAAGATAGTAGATTAAAGAACCATGAAATTTATTCGGTATTGTCTTTACATATTCAAATAAATCATTTATCTCTGCTCGCAAAACATCATTATCGTTAATATCATAAGAAAAGAAAGAAATATATTCATGCGGATCTAACAAATGAACTGAATAATAATATGGTCTATTCTGTTCTTTTCTAGAATTAATTTCCTCAGCAGCAAAATCTAATTGTCTTTTCGCGGAAGGCATATTTTGCCAATGATTATCGGTGAAAACCTTTTTAAAATGTTTCACACAATTAATACACTCGAAGTAATTCTTTATATAATAAAATACATACTTATCCTTTGATTTTAAATATAAAGAAACCGATTTCAAAAAACGCTTCAACCCAAAATCTGGTCGAAACACATTATTTGTAAATGACTTAAAATCAATATAATTAATAAATTTTTTATTGTCTTTAAACAAAACATTATTGATTCGTTCGCTATCAATAAGACCTCTTACATTAACTTTGTCAATTTGATTAAAATAATCAAGTTTTTCTAACAGAAATTTTCTAAAATATTTCGATTTATCTTGCTTAAATAATTCAAACTCGTTGTTAAGCAAAAATAGACTTTTCGAAACCTCATTAACATTAAATTGGTTTTTTATTAAAATACTTTTTTGATTATCCGAAAGTATATCTTCATAATATTTAATCCAAATTTTAAACATTAATTCGAGTCTGGTAACTCCGAGTTCTTCCTCCTTTGCGGTTAGTTTCCCATTTTTAAGTAGTGATAAAAAATATTCAAATACACCACCGGATTCGCTCGAAAATAAAAAACAACTATTATAGTGAACGTGGTCAATATCGTTAAGAATTTTTTCACCGTTCATATAATAAGGGTAGAAAATTCCATAAGTTTCATAACCATTATTCTTAAAAAAAGAAAAGTGATTATTTTTAGCTTTGTTCAATCTATAAAAATACCCATAATCATCCAAAACATTCGAACCAGTATAAAGAGCCTTCATCGCAGCATCGGTATAAGGCCCTTGTGAATACATTTTTTCGGCCCAAACAGAATTGGATAACAATGATTTGAGAAACGGCATAGGTGTCGGTATACCATTTTTAGTAAAAACTGAATTATATGAAACAGAATCAATTACAATTGAAATTACATTTTTCTTCATGCATATATTAAAATATATTTTAATTATAAAATCAATTGAATTAATGATTTAAATATATTAACATTATTGTATGCCAAAATTAAGCGTACTTATTGCTCAATACAATACAATTAAATATCTGCCTCGCTTCTATGAGTGTTTGAGAAAACAGCAATTTGCTGATTATGAATTGCTTGTTTTAGATGATATCTCGACAGATGGCTCTTTTGAATTTGCGCAAAAGCTTAGCGTGAATGATAAAAGAATCAAAGTGTTTAGAGCCTCCGAAAAAATGCTTCCAGATAAAGCTAGAGCTTTTCTGTTTAAAAAAGCACAAGGAAAATACGTTCTTTCTGTCGATTCAGATGATTTAATTTCTGAGAATTACTTTAGTAATTTAATTGAATCTGCCGAAAAGAATGACTCTGACATTGTTGTTTCAACAAATTGCAGAATTGATGAAAATGACAAAAAAAGAACTAAAAAACAATTTCCTTTCAACAAAAATAATCATTTATTAACTGAGAAAGAACGACTTTCTATACTTAAATGCAAATATGGCGGATGGAATAGAATGTGTAAAAAAGACTTCCTTATTAAAAATGGTTATGATTATAGCCAAGCAGAATTGCCCTTGTTTATTATGCAATTTTATGCAAACACAAAAGTATCAACCGCTATAAATGGGACTTATTTTTATAGAATGAGAGGAGGGAGCATTTCTACTTCTAAAGTACCACAGCGCATTGCTGATTATAATGCATTAGAACCTTTAGACTGGTGTTCGAATTCACAGATAATAGAAAAAAGATATCCCGTATACACATATGTTTACAGAATGATTCTGCCTTACTTGTTCTATAAAAAAAGTTATATTCCAAAATATAAAATAAGTGACGATATACGTAAAGTTAAAAAACATTTAGATTTATCGCTCGGCAAAATACTGCATTATTCTGTGTATTTAAATTTTAAAGATTTTTTAATTACTATAATCTTTGCTATTAGGCTTGATTTTATTCCAAAAATATTCATAAAAAAATTTAGATCATAAGCTCTTTATAACGATTTTTCATTGTTTCTTTCGAGTATAAACTAGAATCGACATTCTTTCTAAAATCAGACATTTTCTTATCAAAATCATCATTAAGTGCATCAACTATGCCTTTTATATCATGTATTTTTAACTTGAAACCGTTGTATCCATTTCTAATTAACTCTCCAGCGCCACCAACATCATATGTAATAACTGGTGTACCGCAAGCCAATGCTTCTAAGTGTGTTGTTGGAAAATTATCCTGAAGGGTTGGGTTCAAGAATACACTAATTGAATTATAAAAATTCGCCATCTCTTCCTTACTATTGAGTCTTGGCAAAAATAATATATTATTCTCTGTTAATGGTTTAGTAATTTTGCGTCCCACAGCGACTAAAAGATACTTATTTGAATCAAGTTGCTTCCCTAACTCAATGATATCATTGAGACCTTTTCCTTCTGTGAGCAAATAAGCAGCACATCCCACAACTATTTTATTTTCACAATCAAACATTTTTTCTGTAGTTTTCGAATGAAAAATTTTAGTATCAATTCCATTATTTATAACAATGCATTTTTTTCCGTGTATAAGTTCAAAAAAATTTTTTAACCAATTTGATGGCGAAATAAAAATAATATTGTTATTTTCAATTAACTTTTTTTTCTCTAAAAAATAATGTTTTGAATGTCGATTTATCGATGATGGATAAAAACTTAAAAACTTGCAATTTGAACACTTGTAACCAGTTTTTTTACACTCAAAATTATATGCGCAGCGACCGGTACAAAGCCAGCAATCATGGAGTGTCCAATAAACTTTTACATTGTGCTTCTTTGAATATTTAAAAATCTCTTTAATATTTAAAAACGAGGAATGAACGTTATGCAAATGAATAATATCTGGTTTTATTGTGTTTAATACGAACCTGGTCCTTATTTTTGCAAAGCCAAAAAGAAATCCATCATTTCCAAAAAAATATGTTTGAAGTCTATTAAAGAAATATCCTATTTTTGAATAAGATGAAAAAAATGTTTTTTTAAAGAAGTTCATGTCGCGCTTTTCTCTTCCAAAAAAGTACGTCTCATATCCCATATCTACAAACATTTCATTAAGATCTTTAATAATACTAAACGTTGATCCGCCGGAAAACCCGTTAACAAATAGAATCTTTTTCATTTGACAACTCCTCAAAAATTTTACTACATTCGTCTCCATTCTTTTTTAAAGAAAAATATTTATTAAAAATAAATACTTGCTGTTCGATTCTTTTTTGAACATTATTATAATCAGAATATAGAATTAATATTTGCTTGGCAAGCTCGTTTTCGTTTGTTGCCACAAATCCACATTTGTTTTCGCAAAGAAAGTCTATGCTGCCGCCGCCTTTGGGCCCAAAAGCAAGTAGTGGGCGATTCGAAATTAATGAATCAGAAATTTTAGTCGATAAAGAAAATTTAACGTTTTTAATATCTCTTTTTTTGAATCCTTCAGTCAAAACTAGTGCTTTGCTTCTTTTTGATAATTCAACAACATCAGCATATGAGACTGAATCATGTAAAATTACATTTTGAAGATTAAGTAGCTTTTTAGAAAAGTTTTTCCCATTTAGAGTCAAATACACATGCAATTTTGCATTTTTGTCTATTTTAATAAGTGTTTTTGACAACATTAAAAGCGAATCATCTCTACCGTTATAAACATTTCCGAAATAATACAAGTCATTACCATTAATCGATTCTTTGCCTCGTTGAAGTGTTGATGATAAATAGATGGCGGAACTTTTTTTGCTAAAGTAATCGTCATACTTGATTTTCATTTTATCTGAAATATAAAAGTTATAACTTGATAAACGCATTAATTTTTTAAATCTAAACTTGTAGATTAAGCGATAAACTAAATAAAATGGATTTAAAGAAAAAATATTATTAAAAAAATAATCATCACTTATTTCAAAAACCAAAGGTTTTTTTGTTTGCTTTTTAATAAAAAGGGCCAAATCAAGCATAAACAAAGCATCTGAATTATGGAAAAAAAGCACATCGGGTTTGTTTTTTTCAAGCCATGGTATTAATTTTCCTGTGTACTTTGTTTTTTTAATTCTCCAAAATAACGATCTAAGTAAATTCACAAAGAAAGAATTAGATATTGACTTATGTTTTATTGATTTCCTATTAATTTTATCGTCTTCGCTTTTCCTAAATAATAAATCGCGTTCGTTAATTTTTAAAAATTCACAGCATTTTGAACGATCTGGCTCTCCATCACTTACATAGAATTGAAACAAATTCTCTTTTTTGATGTTTAAAAAATATGTGTTAAAAGCCCTTGCTACGGAAGAATCATTGAAAGGAAGCGCAGAAATGATTAAAATTTTACTGTTTTTCATAAATTTATTGTACAATAAAAACAAAATAAGTATATAATAAAATAATGTTGAAAAAAATTCTAAATTTTTTAAAACAAAATGCGTTTATTTTTATTAACCTTATTTTTACATTGCTTTTCGTTTCTCTATCAATTATTGATTTGCCCGATTTTTCAGTAGCAAATTTTTCAAGTTTTTTAAATTCTCAAAAATTGAAAGAAAAGGCTGAATGTGTTTACGGCGAAGTTGAATTTTCCAATAATACACAGGCACAATTTTATTTAAAAGCAGATAATGAACCTGGGCAATCATTAAAGTTCTGTACCGATACTTATTTTCAAGTAATTAATGGCCAAAAATTTGAGTACAAAGTTACTGATCTTTCAAAAACAACCAACATTAACTGTAAAATCTTTCTATATACACCGTGGAACATTGAAAAATTCAATTATGGATACAAGATTTATGGTCATGAAATTTCTGCTCTAAAAAACAATGAGCTTTACATTACTGAAAGCGTCGCTGATTCAATTTTAAAACAAAAAGGCACTCAAAACGATTATGAAAAAATGGAAAACTCTCAATTTATTATTGATGATGGCACATTCATAATAAAAGGCGTTCTTGTTGACTCCTCTATGCCGTACAAAGAGATACTTGGGTCCAATTATGTTTTAGGCAGTTATACTCAAAAACACCTAAAGTTTATTGATTTAAAATATTTGTTTATGATTAAGGGAAATGATGTTTCGACATACTCCACAATAAAAATAATAGAAAATAACACAAATGAAAATGTTGTTTCCAAATATTTTAATTTCGACAAACAAAACAATAAATATTTCATCGGTTATAATCAATCAGTAAAAGAAAAAACTATAGGAAAAACAAAAATGCATCTATTAGTACGGATTCCTATTGCGATTCTTGCTTTTGCTAATGCTTTACTGATAGTTATCTATATACACAAAAATGATAATAGGTATGCATACATAACTTTAGTTACATCCTATGCATTTTATGTTTTGCTCTGCAAACTAATTAATCTTATTAATATCAATGGTTTTATAATTAATTTCTTTCATTATGAAATTGTTACTTTAAGTTTTGTTATATTATTAATTTACTTGCTGGTAACTTACATCATTATAAAACGCAAAAAACGCAAATTTGCATTTAAGGGAATAAAAATATAATGGCTATATATTTCGTCACTTTATCAATAATCATTTCTTGTATTCCTTTTGAAGTCGTTTTAAAAAACAAAATGCCTAGACTTTCAATTGTTGTTTCCGCAGTTCCTTTTATTCTAATGTTTTTCTTGTGCTCATTCAAAGATATAAATGTAGGATATGACACAATTAACTACTATAATTGGTACAATTGTTTACTTAATGGAATTGATCCTGGTGTTGCTTACGCTTCAAATGAATTCCTTTTTAAGGCAATATACAAACTATTTTCGATTCTAAAAATGCCTTATCGAATTGTAATGATTTTATTTTACGGAGTTACTTTTTCTCTTCTTTTTATTTCATTTAAAAAACTATCAAAAAACGTATCATTTTCAGCACTAATATTTTTTACTTTTGGTATTTTTACATTGGGGCTGTCAGCATTAAGACAATTAGTTGCTATTTCTATAGTTATATTTGCCTTATCTTTATTAATAAAAAATAAAAAATATTTGCTTTTTGCTGTATTGGTAATTTTAGCCGGATTAATACACAAAAGTGCATTTGTGTTTATTTTGTGTATTCCGTTATCATTTCTTAACGTAAAATTTAATTTATCGAATATTCTAGTTATCACGATTTTATTCATAATATTTTTTATCATTTCTTCAAGTGTGTTCCAAACCATATATTACTCACTGAATCTTACCGAATACATTCCAACTTTTAGAGACGGGGTTGGAGGATATTATTTTTTATTTCTACTAATCTTTTCTGTTCTTGCGTTATTAAATAACAACGATCTAATGACAAGCATTTTCAAAAAAATCTTTAAAGAAAAAGATGAATTTAAAATCATTGATAACACAAACAACAAGTTCTTATTATTTTATTTACTAGGTGTTGCTTTTCAGGCAACATCAATTATCAATTATGCAGCGCCACGCTTAGGAACACAATTTTTATGCATAGCATGTATTTTTGTTCCAAACATTATATCTCAAATTAAATATAAAAAATGGCGAATAATTATAGGAATTCTTGCTATTATATGCTTTATAGGATTCTATTTATACGATTCCATACTTCCAAACTACTTAGGCATATGGCCATATAAATTTTCATTTTAGTTTGCGCTGAAAACCTCTTTTATTATCTAAGGCTGTCGTTGTAGGTCTGCCTAAATCATTCCTTGAATAAATTGATGCTTTAATTTCCAAAAATGTTAAATCTCCATCTTTTTTGCCAATTAACTCTAATGTCTCTTTTAAATCCTGTGCACTAGAACAACTAAAGACGTTTTTATAACCACAAGATTTTGCAATTTCTATAAAATTAATTTTACTTGCAACTGTTGGTTGCCCACCAACAGTTTCGTGTGATTCATTATTAATTAAAATATGAACAATATTTCTTGATTTAAAGGAAGCATTAACAGCTAATGATCCCATATGCATAAGCATCGCACCATCACCATCGATAATCCAAATTCGTTTATCAGGTTTTTGTAAAGCAATTCCTAAAGCAATACTTGAAGAATGTCCCATTGAGCCAACAGTCAAAAAGTCTCTTGAATGATCTTGTCCATTCCTTTCACGAATCTCAAAAAGCTCGCGGGAAGCTTTCCCAGTAGTTGATACAATTGGATCATCTCCAGAAAATTTAACAATTTCTTCAATGGCTTGTTCTCTTGTTAATTGATAATTATTTTTATATTCGACCTTGCGTTCATAAGAAAGCGCGCCTTTTCTAACAACAAATGCAACTTGTTTGCCTTTTGATAATGATTCGTTGAATTTAACCATTTGCTTTGTAACATCATCAACCGTTGTTGTATCAGAAATAATCATGTATTCAATATTCAATACATCCAATAATTTACAAGTAATTTCTCCTTGGAAAATGTGCTGAGGCTCATCGTGAACACCAGGTTCACCACGCCATCCAATTATAAAGATGCAAGGAATAGCATAGACCTTTTCATTTAGTAATGAACAAATTGGATTAATTGCATTTCCCTCGCCACTATTTTGCATATAAACAACAGGTGTTTTGCCGGTTGCTAGGTGATAGCCCGCTGCTAAACCAACAGCATTCCCTTCATTTGCAGCAATAATATGGTTCTTACCATTAACGCCATAAGTGGCAATTAAATAATTGCAAAGTGCTTTAAGCTGTGAATCTGGTACACCAGCATAGAAATCTGTTTCAAGAACACTTAAAAATTCTTCGACTTTCATAATTAACTCCTCAAAATTTTATAGTATATTTCCCTTAATTCATCTTTTGTAAATTGGATTGGATTATTTTTTAATCTTTCAGGCTTCACATTATCAACCAAAATCTTAATGTCTTCTTCAATATTTTCAGATTTTAGAGTTCTTAATTCGGCATAAGTAAAGATTATTGAATGCAAATAATTTCTGAAATCTATAAGGTTTTTGTACCCGCAAATTGAAGCAATTTCTAACATTGTTTTTTTAACATCAAAGAGATGATGTTTTTCAACATATGGAATGCAGAAATCCCAAATAGCAAACATACACAATGCAACAGCATGCCCATGAGGAATGTTCATCATAGAAGAAAGCTTGTAACTCATAGCATGGCCTGCGGTCGTAGAAGTAATGTTAATTGCTTGCCCAGCGAGATTGGCTCCAACCATAACATTGCAATCAACTTCAAACCTTCTATCAATTCCTTTAGTAAGGTAGTCATTTATGTTGTTGGTTATTAATTTAATAGCATTGCTAGCTAAAACACGTGATTGTGGGGTGGCATTAATTGACCAATAAGATTCTATACCTTGAAATAAGGCATCCATTACGGTGCAATATTTTTGGTAAGGGGGCAAAGTCTCTAATATTTGTGCATCAAGAATGACGTAATTTGGAATAACAAAATCATTTGCAATTGATTGCTTGACCCCATTTTTGTAGACAACAATGTGTTTGGTTGACTCGCTTCCAGTTCCCGCTGTTGTTGGAACAACAATTAAGTGAGGGTGTTTTTCAGAATGAAGTTTAATGTATTTTGCAACATCAATAGTGCTTCCTCCCCCAATTGCCACAATTGCATCGAATTTATTTGAGTTAAACAAATTAACTCCTTTAATTGCATCGTCTTCATTAGGATTTGAGGTAAATTGATTAAACAAAACATATCTATCTGAAAAAGTTTTAACATAATCAACAATCTTTAAATATTCAAACGAAGAATCACACACTAAAAGAAATTTGCTTATTTTTAATTCGTTCAGCAAATTGCCTAATTCATTAATATTATTTCTAATATCCTGATTCATTTTATTCCTCAGGGATTAATGTAATGATGTCTTTTATAGACATACACATATCATCACACTCTTTTGCACGTTGATTTTCAAGAATGGTTGTAGCAGCTTTTTGCATTGCTGGGAATCCTGTTCTTGTTAATTGGTTTGCGTAGATAATTACGTTTGCTCCAATTTGTTTCCATTCTTCTTCATAAACTGTGTTAAAAGATGTAGGAACTAAAACGATTGGAGTGGTTTTATCTTTTGCTCTAAATTTTTGAATAAATTCTTTAATTTCACTTGGATCTTTCTTTCTTGAGTGAATCATAATGGCGTCTGCACCAGCACCAGCAAAGGCAAATGCTCTTTCAAGTGCGTCTTCCATTCCTCTTTCGAGAATTAAAGATTCAATACGAGCACAAATCATGAAATCTTTTGTCTTTTGTGCTTTCTTTCCAGCTGCAATCTTTGCGCAGAAATTTTCTATTGTATCTTGAGTTTGTTTAACTTCTGTTCCAAATAATGAGTTTTTCTTTAAACCAGTTTTATCCTCAATAATAACCATTGAAACACCCATTCTTTCAAGTGATCTAACTGTATAAACAAAGTGTTCTGTTAATCCACCGGTATCACCATCAAAAATGATAGGCTTTGTTGTGACTTCCATAATGTCATCAATTGTTCTAAATCTAGAAGTCATATCAACTAATTCAATATCTGGTTTTCCTTTTGCTGTTGAATCGCAAAGTGAAGAAATCCACATTGCGTCAAATTGATGTGTTTTACCATCTTTGATAGCTACTGTCTTTTCCGCAATAAGACCTGTAATACCACTATGAGCTTCAATAGCAGTAACCAAACCTTTCATATTAATTAATTTTTTAAGTCTGCCTCTTCTAAAATCAGGCATTCCTAATTGCATTCTTGATTGTTTTTCAAGATCTGCATATTTTTCATCCTTGTTATATGGAAATTCAACCAATTCTCCGCCATAAGTCTTAAGTATCTCAATAACTTCTTCTCTAATTGGCTTCTGAAAGCCTTCCTTCCACTCGTCGCCATGTACGATAATGTCTGGTTTCAATTCATTTAGGATATCTTTATAAGATAAATCGTTTTGTTTGACAACTTTCTTAACACCAGCAATATTCTCAAATAAGCTCTTTCTTTCATCGAAAGGCATTAATGGAAAACGCTTAAAACTGGCGATTGCTTCATCAGATAAAACACCAATTGTTAAATCTCCTAATTCTTGGGCTTTCTTAATAATAGCTATGTGACCACTATGGATCATATCTGTTGAGAAACACATGTAAACTGATTTATTTGGCATAATTTAAAATCTCCTTTACCTTAGATAAATCTTCTGGGGTATCTATTTCAGTGCAAAGTCTATCCTTAACATCAAACGGATAGATTAAGCATTCATTAGAAATAACATTAAATGCCTTTTCGGCATAAACGTTTGTGTTACCTTCTTCACAAAACTTACAAATATTGGAAAGCCATTTTTCCCAATCTTCTCTTTTTAATTTATAAAAAGCTTGGGCTTCAAATGCATCTTCAAAATATTCAACACCAACTGCTGTTATGTGGCCACCTTTGACCACTGCCTTAAAATCTTTTTCAGGCAATGCTAAAGATGAGCTTATCTTCATACAGCTCTTCTCTTCTTTTAAAATGTCACTAAGAACCGATTGTTCAAAAACAATATCTCCGTGCATCAATAAAATGTCATCATGAAGAAAATCTTTTGCACAATAAATAGAATAAATATAATTCGTTTCAGCAAATTTTTCGTTTTTAATAAAATTAATATTTAAAGGAAGATTCAAACCTTTGCAGTAATCAATAAGTACTTGATCAAAATATCCAGTAGTTATAACGACATCAGTAATACCACATTTTGAAAGTTTTTTAAGTTGCATGCTTAGAATGGTTTCATTATTTATAACCTCTGTCATACATTTTGGATGGGTTTTAGTAATGTCACCCATTCGATGTCCTAGTCCCGAATTAAGAATTAATGCTTTCATAGTGCCTCTATTCTATACATAAATATTATTTATATCAAATATTATTTATTAATTAATAGTAAAGTTAAGTGACAAAAAGTGCATACCATCTATTTGATATGCACTTAATTAAAATGCTAATTCTCTGTTATTTTCTACCTTTTTGTATTAAATCTTCTAAATACTTGGTAGGGTCCACTAATGTATTGATAGCGCCTTTTTCAAGATCGTCTAAATTATACAAGGTATCTAATATATCAAACGTTTCTTCTAAATTGTGTCTTGCGCTTGTCCAACCAGTTCCATCAGTGAACCACACGAATTGAAAGCCAGTTATTCCTTTTGATTCCAAAGTCAATATTTTATAGCTTCTTGCAGTTTCATTTAATTTTGAACCACCACCAGAATAGAAGTTGCATTCACAAGCAAAGACTGTTCCAAGTGCACCAACAAAAACGAAGTCAAATCTTTTCTCAGCTTTTCCATCATTGCTAAAAGCAGACAAATCGATATTAAATTTCTTTTGAACTTCAGACGCATACATTTCTTTGAAGTATGTTTTTCCTTTAATAAGACCAGCCTTTATTAAGTAAGATTCCACTAAATCTTCCATAACATGTTCGGTTCTATTTTTGCGTCCATTAGTGTCCATTCCAACTTCAATGCCAAGAACATAATCTACTAAATTGTTAATAATATGATTTTGAAGATAATCAAATAAACCGCTGTTTCTCATAAAAAGAACATATTGATCAACTGTATAGTTCATCTTAACAAAGTTAAAGGTATAACTACCATCAGCATCTTGAACTTTAATTTCCGCTTCTCTTTTTGCTAAAAGAACAGGAACTACTTTTAAAACATTTGGGTATTGACTAACAATGTCCACAAATTCTTTTTCAATGTTCTTTGAAGCAATAAGTGAGTTTAAAATATTTAATTCAACTTTAACTTTTTGAACATTCTCGTATACTTTCTCAAAATCAGTGTAATAAGTCCAAGTAGCAATACTGTCTTTGGATAAACACATACTCGGAAGTTTTCTTATCAAAACCAAGTTGATTGATTCTCCCTCTACCTTCAGTAACTAAAAGCATTCTTAGTCCTCCCAAGGTTCATTGAACCATTTCACTAATTCTTTAGAAGTATCACATTCAAATAAAGGTTCTTGAGAAAATTCGCCACCTTTGGTTCTTCTTCCAAAAACTGCATATTTGTGGTTGTTCCAACAGCAGTCAATTTGAATAGTAAATTGAACTTCGCCATCTTCTAAATCTGCAAAGCGGAAGTCATCATAAAGTGGACCATTCAATGGGCAATTGTTCTTGAACCAAACATAGTTTTTATCAAGGTCAATTTTGCCTTTACCGTTAATCTTAATAATGATATTGCCCATCTTGTAGGTTTTTGCTCTAAGGGATGAGTCTTTGCAGAACCAATCCCACCACCCTGCTTTGATTTGGGTTTTGACATCGCTGTCACTGTACTGGTCGGTCATGAAGTTTATGCTCCATTCCCTAATGCTTAGTTTTCTTTCCATAACGACCTCCTTTTTGGTCATTAGTATATTCGCTCTATATCTTAGATATAGCAACTTATATAGAGCCTATTTCCAAATTTTTCAGAATCGATTTTCAAGTTCCAAAAATAAGGTCCCGCGTATTTCAGAGGTGGGCCCTCCGGTACTGTCAAATCATCGTTATTTTGAGACCGGGGGGGAGGGTATAAGTCAACATTTTTTGCATAAATTTTAATGGTAAAAGAAAAGGAACACCGGAACACCCGGAACAGCATTTTCTATAGAGTCCTAAAACGCTTATTTAATTATGTACTATTGAATTAAATTCCCATTTTGGCAAAGTTATAGAATTGGTGTTCTAGGTGTTCCTGTTCCTTATTTTTTACGGACATAATAACGTTGTTTTGAGTAAGGACCCATGATTTTAGATTTACCAGATCTTTCCCAACCAGGTATCTGAGTCATTATCATTGCGATAGCATTGGATTCTTTTGAGGTGAAGTCTGCTTTGTTCTTCCCTAAGCACTCACACCAAATTTCTAATCCGCACACTTCTTCTCTTTGATAAATTGCAGGACCATAAGTTACTGCTGGCACATGATAATCATCAAATGACTTATTGAAATAATATTGTCTATCAGCGATATCAATTTCATCCCAATTTTCAGGAAGAGGTTCATCAAGATATTTAGCCACTAAGCCAGTTCTATCATCATGTTCCATAGCGTTATTTTGATATTGTGCAGCAGCTTCAAGATATTCTCCTTCTAAGAAGAGTTTCTCTTTTTGCTCATAGTAATGCTTAGCCTCGGCCCACAACTGATCCTTGAATTCCTTAGTGAAATTAAAGTTAGGAATAACATTTGTGGAATTAATCTTAATAACCCAAAATCGTCTATTGCCAGTAAGGTCTCTAAGGTAGCCTTGCTCTCCATTAACGGTGGCAAAAATAATACATTGTCTTGGATGCCATTCTACGTGATGACCATAGCTAGCACGATATTTATCATCAGTTGAACTAATAAAAGCTTTTACTTTTTCAATATCGGCTTTTCTCATACCTGCTAATTCTTGAATTTCAATAACCCAGAATCCTTGTATCTTTTCTCCAGCTTTCTTTGTGTCATCCATATCAGAAAGTTGAAGAGAATCACTGAAGAAGTCTTGATTAACTAAGGATTTAATAATCGTTGATTTTCCAACACCTTGTTTACCGTCAAGAACGATAATGTTATCAAACTTAATTCCTGGTTCATAAATACGAGCTACTGCTGCAGCAAACCATTTTCTAGTAATTTCTCTAGTGTAATTATTGTTATCGGCATCAAGGTATTTTATGAATAAATCTTCAACGCGTTTAACTCCATCCCACTTAGGCAAATTATCTAAATATTGTCTTACTGGATTAAAAGCTCTATCTTCAGTTACTTTAGTAAAAGCAATTTCAAAGTTCCTATCTGAGAAAGAAGCATAATGCTTTTCAACATAAACTTTTAATTGAGAAGTATCACCATCTCTCCAAAATTTAGTTGAACCTACTCTAAGCCAAGGAACAGCACCAATAACTTCTGCTGTACCTGCTAATGTGTTATAAGCAATATGTTTTAATTGCTCATCATTTTCTAGAATAGTTACAAGGTTATTGACTGTATTTTGGATTTCACCATCATCGTTTTTAGATAGTTTCTTCATCCAGCTAAGGTCAACATCTTCATCAAAATCTTTTCTAGCTTCTTCGATGGCTTCATCTGAGATTTGAGATTTTCTTTTTCATCGTTTCTAGCAAAATCACACATCTTTTTAAATGCAACTTTATCATCTCCAAATAAATGAATCTTAACTAAATTAAATGAATTGAGCGTCTGTCCTACTGCAACATCGTTAGCGTGATGTGAATAGAAAAACTTATCATCATAGTTAATCGCTCCAGCAACAGAAGAAGAGCCAATAAGGTGATATCGATTATTTCCTGCATCTTCATAAATATCAGTTAAGAAAGTCTCAATTGCTTCACTAATTCCATAGGCTCTACAGAACGCTCCCACTATGCCATCATGCTCTAATGGGTCAGCTTGTTTTCTTCCTGGTTTACCACTATTGACATGAGTCTCTTTTTCTTTTTTAGGAAGAGAAGTTAAATCATTCCAATTTGGATAATTTGCAAGAAAATCTTCAGGATTTAATATGGTTTTCTCAATATTTCGATAAATGAAGTTACCATCACTTGGAGTGCTTGGCCAGTACATTAATTGATTAACTGAGAAGCTAACTGGATCTACTTGTTCAATGCCAATTTCGTTAGCAAGAAGTCTAGATATTGCGACATATTCATCGCCATCAACATCTCTGCTTAGAGGTATGATAACTCTGAATCTAGGCGAGTCGTCCCTATGTCCGTGTGTTGAATAAAGACAGCACGCATAAGGGAATGTATCTAGAAACTTTTGTAAGAAACCAACTACAGCATCATCAAGGTCTAGAGTGACAAGAGAGCGATATTCAACATTGTTTTTCAAACGTTGTCCATCTTTTAACTTGCCACCGACAAATCCACCATGGTCTTTAGCTTCTTGTTTAGCTTCCTTAACAAAGTGTTTATATTCTTCCACTGTTTCAGAAGTAACAATTGTTTTAGAAAGCTTTTCACATAGCTGTTCCCATGTGACCTTTTTATTTGTCCATTTTTTGCTATTGGCTCTTTGGCCTATAGCGATAACGAAATCTCTCATGTGAGAATCCTCCTAATTGTCTTTATCGGAGTCTTCATCAGCACCAACAGTGGTTGCATCTTCCCATACTTCAGGTTCATTCTTCTTTTCCATCATCTCAAGCATGAATTTCTTTGGATCAAATTGTTTTCCAAATTTCATAATTAAGATGTATTTAATAGCTTCAAAGTCTGGAGGGAAGTACTTCTCCTCTTCATGGATTTTAGTTTTAGTTCCACCAATAGGATTCTTTTCCATTGACCTTGTAGTAACAGATTCTTTAAAACCTGTAGCTTTTCTTTTTAAAGAAGAGAATAAATCATTTAGAAGCAAAGCTTCACCATCATTGACTGCTTTTTGAATCTCCGGATGTTTTTTCTTTAAATTGACAAAGGTTTGTTCAGTTAGGCCTAAGTCTTCACACATTTGCTTTTGTGTATAAAAAGTAGCAGCGGCAGCTTTGATATAATCTAATTTGCTTTTCACTACTTTGCTTTCTACCCACATGTCATATGTATCTTTTTTCTTAGACATAAGTCCTCCTAAAGAGAGACTTACTAATGTTCAATTAAAATTATGTGAACGTTGTATCTCTTTTTAGATGATAAACATCTAAACAAACCTTGTCTATGTGATAGCAATATGCTAAATATTTTCATCATCAAAAATGTTGTCGTAATAGATAATCTCTCTACCACCATTTGTGACAATGTATCGAGCTAATTTTTCATCAGTTAATCTTCCATTAAGAATTGTGTTTCTATTCTTATGGCAATATTCAACAAATTGATAAAGTCTATGAGTAATTACTCTTAAGCTACCTTGTGTTGAAGTTTTTCTATCATAGAGAAACATAACTACAAATGCATCAGCATCGACATAATCAGGAATTGAGACAAGATTTTCTTCTAGATATTCACCAAAATCTAATAATGCTTGGCGAGCATATTCAGGAATGTTGTTATCCTCAACATAAATCTTAGCTTCATTGCTATATGGATAATGTTTTTGTTTTGAAATCATTTTTTAGATTCCTCCTCATATTTTTCTAATCGACGAATTAAATCATCGAGATCTGGTACCACATCAGCGACAGTTGTATCTTCAGCCCAACTTAATCCGCCTTTTGGATACCTAATTATTCTTTTAACAGTTTTATCTTTATAAGCACCATCGCAGATACTGTCTTGAAAGTCATGACACCACTTAACAAAATCTTCTAAATAAATAATCGCTTTGCTAAGTCTTTTAAGAGAGTGACTTCGATTGAGAAATATGAAGTTGATGACGTCTCCTTTTATTGGAAGCAATGGAACTCTTTCATCTAGATATCTTCCAAACGAAGTCACAATCTCTTTAAAGAACTTACTTCTTCTTTTATTTACGCGTCCGATGCAAATTTCAAAGTTACAGTATCTTTTTGCTTCTTCCTCATAGCTCGTCATAGTTTTTCACCTGAGAAGCTTGATAGAAAGTTTCATGATTCCATATTTCAGTTACTGGAATCTCAAGTGCTTGTGATAGCATTACCATCGTTTTGAATTGAATTTGATTTGTAATCTTTCCATTTTCAATTCTGTTGTAATGTTGATGTGACATGCCTGCAGCGATAGCAGCTCGGTATTGAGAATAACCAAGTTTTTCTCTTGCACGCACTAGGTACATCCTTATTTTATATTTCATTAATTTTCCTCCGCGTGGGGTCTCCACATAGGTATCGTTGAGCTCATCGACAACACTATTAAAACAAGATATTTATTTGCAGTTAAGTGTTAATTTTTAGCTCGTTTTTTGTGGATGTTTTTGTGGAAGAATTATATAGGTTACTACAGTCATTCTTTACAGAGTAAAAAAAATATACAACATACAATTTCAGGTATATGAATTTCCTATTTTTTGTGCAACACATAATTTTAGTTTTTGTGCAACTTCATCATATTTTTGTAGTAATCTATTGTAGGGGTTTAGAGTATGCCAAAACTAAGTAATGAACCTGCAAAATATCCAAGAATCAATGACCAAATCAGAAAAAGATTCAGAGGCAATGTTGTCCTTAATGGAAAAGAAGTTTTTAAAGAAGGATTAAATCAAGAAGAATTAGCAGAACTTCTTGGCATGAATAAAAAGGATCGCTATAAACTTTCCTATTACGAACAAGGCCGTGAAGAATGTTCGCTAGAATTATTAAAGAAAATGGCCGATGTTTTGGATTGCTCGATAGATTCTCTTCTTGATATGCCATTCAAATACACTTGGCATCACCAGGGAAATTCTCTTCAAACTGCAATGTTTAAAACAGTTGATAGAGAAGTGTATGAAATGAATTTTGATAAAAAAGGAATTATTGATATCGGATATAAATTCAAAGACAACCCCACCACCATACGTGCGTTTATTTTAGATACTAATAACGAAACTCTTGGAGCACGAAAAGGTGATTTAGTTATTGTTGATACTGATGTTAAAAAATATATAAATTCAAATACGTCTTCACGTTATTTGGCTTTAGTAAGAATAGATGCTTTTCTTAAGAAAAACACCCACTCAGCTACTACAGCTTATTACTTTAGTGAAGTTGGAGCAGCAACCGATATGGCTGGAAATGTTAAAAAGCGTTCATTTTTCTTTAGAACGCCAGCAAAACAATTGGTTATAGCAGGATGCCAATATGCACAAAGAAGTATTGATGCAATTGTGATTCAAATAGAAAAATTCTTCATGTAAATAAATTGCATATCGCCATCACCTATACAAAAGAAACAATCTAATTTAATATATCCTCGGAAGCAATGGAATTGACGTCTCCTGTCAAACGGCAGGAGGCTCTTTTTCATGAATAAGACAAGCTATGAATTTGAAGTAGCAATCTTAGATAAATTATTATCTGAAAACAAGATTAGCCATGAAGAATGGTATTGTCTTTTGATGTCTTTAAGAGAAGCCTATAACCTCCCAAAAATAAATTGTATCAACTTAGTTGATAATATTACAAAATTGAGGTGCGGACATTTTTTCGTACCACTTAATAGCCTAAGCTAGCGCGGTAATCCATTGGACTTAAATATCCTAACCTTTCTTTTATTCTCTTTATTTTAAACCATTTAAGATAATCATCTAATGCTTTTATGAATTCTTCAATTGTGGCTTTGCTCCAATCATGATTATGGAAGAATTCTCTTTTTAATATTCCAAAGTATCCTTCGCATGCAGCGTTATCTGGAGAGCATCCTTTTCTAGACATTGATCTGGTATAACCGTATTCTTCCATTAATCTAATCCAATTATCAGTTCTATAGTGCATTCCCCTATCGGAGTGAATTATTGGATGAGTATCTCCAGGAATTAGCTCATGAGTCTCTTTTAACATCGAAGAAGTAAACTCATCTGAAGGCGATATGCCTATTTTCCAGGTAATTGGACATCCATCAAACAAATCAATCATTGGTGATAGGTAAATCTTACCTGCATTTATATGGAATTCAGTTATATCAGAGACAAATTTTTCAAACGGCCTATCGGCCTTGAAATTATGTTTATATAAATCAGGAACAGCAGGACTTATTTCACCTTGATAAGAAGAATATTTCTTCATCTTAGGAACAAATGGATGGATGTTATCTTCCTTCATTATTCTTCTTACTACTTTTTCAGAAACTCTTATATTTCTATTTCTTAATTCAGCGTGTATCCTTCTATATCCAAATGCCTCATAGCTTTCTAGGAATATATCGCATATATCAATTCTTAGTGATGCATATTTATCTAACGACATCGCTTTGTTTTGATACATGTATGATGATTTAGCCATCTTGAGAGTTTTAAGTAGCTTATATAAGCTATATCTCTTTCTTAAGGCATTAATGACGATGGCTTTTTCTCTATTAGTGAGAAGGTTTACATCAATGCCTTCATCTTTTTTTATTATCTTGGCGGCTTTCTCTAAAACTTCATATTCAAGTCTAGCGTCAGCAACTTTCTTGTTTATCTCATCAAGTTTTTCGTTAGCTTCTTTAAGCTTCTTTTTAGTCTTCTTATTTTCTTCTTTAAGAGACTTCAATTCCTTCTTAAGAGCATCTAGTTCTTCTTGATCAGTTAATTCTTCTTTTTCTATATCAATAATTGGGGGATTCTCTTTCATTGCAGCCATATAATCGTCTCCAACTTTTAACATTTCATAATCATTAATCCATCTCTTAATCGTAGCGTAAGATACACCTATATTATTCGCATACTTATTAAGCGTGGTACCAGACTTAAAATACCCAATTATTATATTCATTCTAGCCTTATGGTTGTATTCTTTTGTTTTGGCGTAATCGCTTCTTAACTTTATATTTCTTCTTCTAAGCCATCTCCAAAGAGTCATTCTAGAGTCTGGATAACCTAAATCTTTAACTGTCTGAGGAATGCTTCCACATTCTTCAAAATATTCACAGGCAAAATCAATTTCTTCCTCTGAATAACTTGGAAGAACCGATTTTACAGTGCCTGTTTTTCTATATTCTTTTACCCACATTCTGAGGGTATTTAATGAATCTGGATACCCCATTATTTCGCGGGTTGCCGGATAGTTCTTAAGTCTGAAATACATCTGTACAGCCTTAAGTTTTTGATCATCGTTATACACGTAGTGTTACCATTTCGGATGGTCCAACTTTTCGTCCGCAGCCCCGTGTACTGCTTAAGTGGTACTTTTCGCCTAAAAAGTTGGGGTGCTCACTACTAAAGTGATACACTAT
>Ga0265295_1002421_pt1 | contig 29631 bp, 14 predicted proteins | sample Munlansysbiofilm_FD_192503 | JGI IMG/M metagenome (GOLD analysis project Ga0265295, IMG submission 192503) | Leachate microbial communities from a municipal landfill in Southern Ontario, Canada - Methane capture system biofilm | ecosystem: Engineered > Solid waste > Landfill > Unclassified ... | reverse complement strand
CTTTTTCGCACATCACGAGAACCATCATGACCACCAACGCTTCCCCAATAGATACCAAGGCCGTCAACGTCATCAAGGGCCTGATCATGGACACGGTCCGCGCCTCCAACTCCGGCCATCCGGGCGGAGCCATGTCTTCGGCGGACTATGCCTATGTCCTGTTCAAGGATTTCCTCAATTTCGACCCCAAGGACGCCGGGTGGTTCAACCGCGACCGCTTCGTGCTTTCCGCAGGCCATGAATCCGCGTTGCTGTACGCCCTGCTGACCCTGCAAGGCAGTCTCAAGGTCGAAGACCTCAAGGCCTTCCGCCAGTTCGGCAGCAAGACCCCGGGACACCCCGAGCACGACATGACCGACGGCGTCGAGGCCACCACCGGGCCACTCGGCCAGGGATTCGCCATGGCCGGCGGCATGGCCGTGGCCGAGGCCTTTCAGCGCGAATACCTGGACGCCGAGAGCGCCGGGCACTTCACCTACGTGCTGGTTTCCGACGGCGACGTGCAGGAGCCCATCTGTCTGGGCAGCGCGGCCCTGTTCGGCCAGTGGGGCCTGGGCAGGCTCATCGCCTACTACGACAGCAACAAGATCCAGCTGGCGGGTCCGACCTGCCGGGTTGACAATCTGGACCACAAGGCTCTCTTCGAGAGCATGCGCTGGCAGGTCATCGAGATCGACGGCCACGACCACGAGCAGATCCGCAAGGCCATCCTGGCCGGTCAGGCCGAAACGGCCAAACCGACCCTGATCATCGGCCACACGACCATGGCCAAAGGCTGCGCCACGCTGGAAGGCAGCGAATCCACCCACGGCTCCCCTCTGCCGGAAGCGGAAATCACGGCCACCAAAGCCAAGCTCGGCATCCCCGACGAGAACTTTTATCTCCCCGAGGACGTGCTGACGCACTTCCGCTCCCGCTTCGCGGCCCTTGGCGCCGGACGCCAGGCCTGGGACAAGGCCGTGAACGCAAAACTCGCCGATCCGGCCTTCGCGGCCAAGTGGGCGAACGTGACCACTGCGGTCTGCCAGCGCGACCTGAACTGGCCCATGTTCGAATCCGGAGCCAGCGTGGCCACGCGCAAGGCTTTCGGCGCGTGCCTCGGGGCCATGATGGAGCAGTTGCCCACGCTCATGGGCGGCTCGGCCGATCTCGATCCGTCCAACCAGACCGTCAAGTTCCGAGAAAGCGTTGGCATTTTCAACGCCGCGACCAATGCCCTGGGCCGCAACCTGTGCTTTGGCGTGCGCGAGTTTCCCATGGGCGCGATCCTGAACGGCCTGGCCCTGCACGGCGGCATCGTTCCCTTCGGCGCGACCTTCCTGGTCTTCTCCGACTACGAAAGAAACGCCATCCGCATGTCCGCCCTGCAACACCTGCCCGTGCTGCACGTTTTCACCCATGATTCCTTTTTCGTCGGCGAGGACGGCCCGACCCACCAGCCCATCGAGCACGTCAGCTCCCTGCGGCTGATCCCGAACCTGCTGGTGCTGCGCCCGGCGGACGCCCGCGAAAGCGCGGCCTGCATGGCCGTGGCCCTGAAGCAGAAATCCCGCCCCTCGGTGCTCATCTTCACCCGCCAGGGCTTGCCCGTGCTGGAACTGCCCCAGCCGCTGGAAGCCCATGTGGCCAAGGGCGCCTACGTTGTCCGTGACCCCGAAGGCGCGGCCCCGGAAATGCTGCTGCTGGCCTCGGGCTCGGAAGTGCATCTGGCCCTGGAAGCGGCCGAGGCCTGTCCGGAGCTGAAAATCCGCGTCGTATCCGTGCCCAGCATGGAGCTTTTCGACGAGCAGAGCGCCGAGTACCGCGAAGCCGTCATGCCCTGCTCCATCACCCGCCGCGTGGCCATCGAGGCCGGGCGCACGGACCTGTGGTACAAATACGTCGGGCTGGACGGAAAGGTGTGGGGCATCAACCACTTCGGGGCCTCGGCTCCGGCCGGCGTGCTGAAGGAAAAATACGGGTTCACCACCGCCAACCTGATCAAATTCATAAGGGAATAGCATGGAAGCCCCGCAACGAAATCTGGCCATGGATCTGGTCCGGGTCACGGAAGCCGCGGCCCTGGCCTCGGCCCGCTGGCTGGGCAAGGGCGCCAAGAACGAAGGCGACGGAGCGGCCGTGGATGCCATGCGACTGTCCTTCAACACCCTTGATATCGACGGCCGCATCGTCATCGGCGAGGGCGAGAAGGACGAAGCGCCCATGCTCTACAACGGCGAGCATATCGGCACGGGCCGAGGCGCGGCCGTGGACGTGGCGGTGGACCCGGTGGAAGGCACCAACCTTTTGGCCTATGGCCGCCCCAACGCCATCGCCGTGGTCGGTCTGGCTCCGGCCGGGACCATGTTCAACCCGGGCCCGAGCTATTACATGCAAAAGCTCGTGGTCCCGGCCCCGGCAAGGGGCGCGGTGGACATGAACGCGCCCGTGGCCCACAATCTCCTGGTCACGGCCAATGCCCTGGGCAAGAAGGTCGAAGACCTGGTGGTCTTTGTTCTCGACAAACCCCGGCACAAGGATCTTATCAGTCAGATCCGGGCCGCCGGAGCACGCATCCAGCTGCACACCGACGGCGACGTGGCCGGGGCGCTCATGGCCGTGGACCCCTCGTCCAACGTGGACATGATGATCGGGACCGGCGGCACGCCCGAAGGGGTGCTCGCGGCCTGCGCCATCAAGGCCCTGGGCGGGGAGATCCTGGCCCGCTTCGATCCCCAGTCCGAATCCGAACGCAAGAATGTGCTCGACTTCGGTCTGGACCTGACCCAGATTCTGACCACGGACACCCTCATCCGCGACGACAATGTCTTCTTCGCGGCCACGGGCATCTCCGGCGGCACGTTCCTGGGCGGCGTATCCTACAGCGGCACCGGCGCGACCACCCACTCCCTGGTCCTGCGCGGCAAGACCGGCACCATCCGCCGCATCACCTCCACCCACCAGTGGGACAAGCTGATGCGCTTCTCCGCCATCAAGTACTAGACGAACACGCCCACAAAACATCAAGCGCCTCCAGCCGAATCTCGGCCGGAGGCGCTTTTTTCAGTTGTGCGCGTCTGGAACCTTCGATCACACATCGAAACTCCGTAACGAAGCTCAAGGCCCGGTGCCGTCATGGTCTTGGGGGCCGCCGGCTGTCTGACTGATCCAGGCATCGTTTGTTGAATCGTTGCCTGACTGGCAACCCCGCTTTCATGACCTGCACGCAACGATTCAACTCTACGAGGCCGGAGAAGGAGTTCCGGCGGGCTCCAAGGCCATGGCGGCATCGGGCCGATTGCCGCACAACGTGAAGTCAACCACCCCGCCCTTCGGGCACCCCTCCTTGGCAGGAGGGGAGTTGGAGCGGCTACTGGCGGGCCTTTGCTTTGTGCGTTTCCAACCTGCGATGATACTTCACAAAGCCCAAACGAAGCTCAAGGCCCGGTGCCGTCATGGTCTTGGGGGCCGCCGGCTGTCTGACTGATCCAGGCATCGTTTGTTGAATCGTTGCCTGACTGGCAACCCCGCTTTCACAACCTGCACGCAACGATTCAACTCTACGAGGCCGGAGAAGGAGTTCCGGCGGGCTCCAAGGCCATGGCGGCATCGGGCCGATTGCCGCACAACGTGAAGTCAACCACCCCGCCCTTCGGGCACCCCTCCTTGGCAGGAGGGGAGTTGGAGCTGCTGCAGGCGGGCCTTTGCTTTGTACGTTCGCAACCTGCGATAATACATCACAAAACCGTAACGAAGTTCAAGGCCATGGCGGCACCGGGCTGACCGCCGCAACGCAACTTCCGATCAAAACCGCCTACAACCCCTTGCTCTCAAACCAGCGGAAAAGCCCCAGCACGACGCAGATGAACACGATGATCACGACCCAGGGCGAGACGCCAAGGGCTTCCGGCAGTCCGATCTTGCCGAAGTCCGCCCAGGCCAGCACCGTACTCTTGAAAAAAGGATACAGCTCCGCGTAGATGGCCGCGCCCGCCACCATGCCGGCGATGGCGAAAACGGCGTGCCAGCGCCCTTCGCCCAGGGCCCCCACAGAGGTTCCAGGGCAGTAGCCCATGACCGCCCAGCCCGCTCCGAACAGGGCTCCACCGACAAGGATCGCGCCCACGTTCATGGCCTTGTGGCTGAGGGTGATCATGCCCGCGCCGGACATCGCGGCAATCCCGACCATGCCCACGATGATGGCCGAGAGCATGAACTTGAGAATGGTCATGTCTTTGAGCAGCATGGCACCGATCTGCTTTTCAAAGCGCAGCACCCGGCCCTTCTGCAGCAAAAAACCAAAAAGGATGCCTGTCGCCAGTCCCAGGATTTGTTCCGTGCTCATCATGACCTCCTGCCGTAAATGATCGAAGCCACGATTATGCCCACCGCAAAAAACATGGCCAGAGCCACAAAAGCGCTGACCGAAAGCTGCATCATGCCGCTGAGCCCATGGCCGCTGGGACAGCCACTGGCCATGCGGGCGCCCATCATGGCCACTATGCCGCCCAGGAAAGCTCCAAGAGCGCGTTTTCCAACAGATGATCCAAACCGTTTTTCCCAAATCGGAGGAACGCTTTCAAGCTTGAAACTCTTGTCCGTGGCCGAGGCGACAAGCGAGCCCACGAATATGCCCAACACGAGCATGAACTGCCAGTCTATCTTCACCTTTTGCTTGGTGTAATATTCATTGGCCTGCACGTGTTCAGGCGCGATCTGTTGTTCAATCACGCCCGCGCCGCGCACAAAGGTGGTCGAGGCTCCCAGGTAGCTGGTTTTTCCGAGCCACACGGTGGTGGCATAGGCCGAGAGGATGGCCAGCACGCCCACCAGGGCTCCGGCCAGGTAAGGATTCCAGCCGCCGGAATCGCGTTTCTTCAATTTCATACGGAAAACCTCCTGTTTGATATCATGGAAGATAACTCAACAGAACAGGAAAGCGCAAGCTCGTGCCGCAACCTGCCTTTATCTGTCCCGAAAAATTCTTTGAAACAAAGAAGAAAATCAGCGCGGATGGAATGTTTGGCGATGATCGCGGCAAATATCGATGCGGCGTTGCGCGTTTCAGAGCGGCGGACCAAAGCGGACTATATCACTCTGAAATATCCATCATATTCAGTGTGAACAAATCAGAAAACACAAACCGCTCATCACCCAGAAAACGTCGATGTCCAGCCGCGACCCGGTTGCAGTCTAGGAGTTTTGCAATCGATAAAGAGAAATCAAGCGCCGCAGATCGTCTTCCATGACTGGCCACTGCTCATGCCCCACTTCAAGCCGCAGGCGCTTGGTGTCGGCCACCATGACCGGGACATCATCCGGTCTGTCCGGCAAGGCACCCAGGCGCAGAAGGTCGGGCCGTCCGGCGAGCCGGGCGACCATCCTGGACAGGGCGGCGATGGAGCGGGGTTGTCCGCAGCCGATATTGACGGGGCCTGTCACTCGGGAGTGGGCCAATGCGGCCAGCGCCCCGGCGACAAACCAGACGCTTGAAAAATCGCGGACCAGACGCCCGGACCCGCAACAGGCCTCGCGACCGGCGAGCACGGAGCGAATGATTGAGGGCACAAGCCGCTCCGGGGGTTCGCCTGCTCCGAAGAGATGAAAGAGGCGCGCCCAGGCCGCCTGAACGCCGGGACGCTTTTGGGCCAGGGCCAGGAGTCTGCGCCACAGTTCGGCCTTGGACTGGCCGTAAAGGGTGGCGGGATCAATTTTGCGGCTCTCGGGCCAGGGCATGTTGTCGTTCAGATCCTGACTCGCGTATTCGGCGCAGGTGCCGATGCCGACGAAACGCCGCCCGCCCGTCTCGAAGAACCGCATCGCCAGTTCGAAGGAGACTTCCAGCCAAACCCGATTGTCCGGCGCGGACCAGAACCGGCCATGCTCCACGTACCAGGCGCAGTGCACCAGCACAGCGGGCCGCAGCTCGCGCAGCAGGAGGCGGACATCCCCGGCGTGATGCAGATCCACCCGGTGCCAGCGCACGCCGGGCTGTTCGGGCCCGACATTCCGGCATCCCAGAGCCTCTACCCGCATCCCCCCCGCGGCCAGTGCCTCCACGAGAGGCAGCCCCACGAAGCCGCTTCCTCCGGTGACCAGCACCCGTTCAGACATGGCCGGGCCAACTGCGGTCACGCAGGGAAATCACCAAAGGCCTGGCCGGCCACGGCAGCCCCAGGGCCGGGTCGTCCCAGCGCAGTCCGCGCGCGTGCTCCGGGGCGTGAGGTGCGTCCATCATGTACTCCACCAGCGCCCCGTCGGTCAGGGTCATGAAACCGTGGGCGCAGCCTTCGGGAATAAAGAGGGCGTTGCCCGCATCGGAACACAGGGTGACCGCCCAGTGCCGTAAACGCGTGGGTGAGCTTTCCCGCAGATCGACCACCACATCGAGGATGCGGCCGTGCAGGCAGCGGACCAGCTTGCGCTCGCGGGCGGGTGAAACCTGGTAATGCATGCCGCGCAAAGTATGACGGCGGATATTCGCCGAAAGACTCGTCTGCACGGGAGAAAAATCGATGCCTGCGGCCAGGAACTCCTCCCGGCACCAGGTACGCAGAAAAAAGCCCCTTGCATCACGCTTTGCCTCTCCTTCAATCTGAAGGAGTCCGCCGATAGGTGTCGGCAGGATGCGCATCAGCGCACCTCCATGCGGGGCACGGCGGTCAGCAAGCGGCCACGGAATCCCGCGCCGCGCAGACTCTTCACGATTTCACCGGCGATGTTCCAGGGCAGGATCAGGATGTCGTCCGGAGCCAGGGCCAGAAGCTCCTCGGGAGAAACCACCGGGATGTGGCTGCCGGGCAAAAGCCGGCCCTGCTTGACCGGGTTGCGATCGGCCACGGCCAGGATGAAATCCGCCTCCACTCCTGCCGCGTTCAGAAAGGTGTTGCCCTTGGCCGCCGCGCCATACGCCGCGACACGGCGCCCTATCTCCCGGCTCTGGGACATCCATCTTCGGAAATCATCCAGCACGAGCCGGACGCGTTGGTCAAAGCCCCTGTAGAACGCGTCGTCGCAAAGCCCCCGCCGAAACTCCAGGTCGCGCAGCGTTCGCACCGATGCGGGGGCGGAGGCTGCGCGACATGAACGGGCCAGAACCCGCAGCGATCCTCCGTGCGTGAGCAATTCCTCGACATGGGCCACGTGCAGCCCATGCCTCGCGAGCAGCCGCTCCATGGCCAGAAACGACCAATAGGCGTAATGCTCGTGATAGATGGTATCGAATTGCACCCCGTCGGCCATGCGCAGCAGATGCGGGGCCTCGATGGAAACCATCCCTTGCGGTCCGGCCAATCGCGCCAGACCGGCGACAAAATCGTTCACATCGGGCACATGCGCGAGCACGTTGTTGGCAATGACCAGATCGGCATGCCGTCCCAGCCGCGCCAGCAGGTCCTCCGCGCTGTTTGCGCCGAGGAAGGCGGTTTCCGTCGGCACCCCGCTCTCCCGCGCCAGGCTTGCGATATTGGCGGCAGGTTCCACGCCCAGGCAGGGCACGCCCGCAGCCACGAAATTGCGCAGCAGATAGCCGTCGTTGCTGGCCGCCTCGATCACCAGACTCCGACCGTTCAGCCCGAGCCGCCGCATCATTTCCGCAGAGTAGCGACGAGCGTGCTCCAGCCATGACTTGGATGTCGAGGAAAAATAGGCGTAGTCCGAAAAGATGCCTTCCGCATCGACAACGGTGTCAAGCTGCACCATGCGACACTCGTCGCAGACCACGGCCTTGAGCGGAAAGCTCGGCTCGGCCTCAAGATCCGCGCCGGGGGGCAGGTAGGAATTGGCCAGGGGCATTCGGCCCAGATCGCAGAAAGTGATGCCAAGGGTTCCGCCGCACGAACGGCAGGCTGTCACGGGACGCGCTTCGTTTCTCATGACTGCGCCTGCGTTGCCGAGCAGGACAGCGCTTCCTCGACCTCGTTTTCCGAGTAGGCGCGCATGTCCACTCCCCTGGTCCAGGCAGAATACCACTGCGCTGTCCTGGCGATGGCGTCTGGCGTGTCGTAACAGGGCGCCCATTCCAAAACGCTTCGCGCGAGACCGCTGTCCAGGGCCAACCGCCGCTGTTCGGCAATGACGGAAGCGCTTGCGGTTTCCCAGCGCACCGCTTGCCCCGTCGCGGCCTCCCAATGACAAATCAGATCCCGCACCCGCAACTCGGCATCCCACGGGCCGAAGTTGAGGGCCTCCGGTACCGGGGAACCTTCGGCCAGGGCCTGGGCCAGCAGCAGATAGCCGCGCAGCACATCCAGCACATGCTGGAATGGACGCGTGGCGTCGGGACTGCGCACCACAAGGGGCCTGCCGCTTCTCTCGGCCCGAACCAGATCCGGCACCAGGCGCTCAAGGGCGAAATCCCCGCCGCCGATGACGTTGCCGGCGCGGGCTGTGGCCATGGGCGGCATCTCGCCCGTGTAGGAATGGCGCCAGGCCGTGACGGCCAGTTCGGCAGCGGCCTTGGAAGCGCTGTAGGGATCGACGCCGCCCAGCGGATCGCTTTCCCGAAAGGGCCGCCCCGTGTTGTCGTTGCGATACACCTTGTCCGAGGTGACGATCACCGCCGCCGCGATGTCGTGTTGACCGCGCAGCGCCTGCAGCAGATGGGCCGTGCCTGTCACGTTGGTGGCGAAGGTGCCGCATGGATCGCGGTATCCCTCTCCCACCAGGGCTTGCGCGGCCAGATGAAAGACGACCTCGGGGCGCACGCCGCGCACGATTTCCTCCACCACTTCCGGTTCACGGATGTCAGCCAGATATGAATGCCGCATCCTTGCGGACACGACCAGCAGATCATAGGCCGAGCACCGGGCCGGGGGCTGGGAGAGCCCGGATATTTCCGCGCCGAGGGCATGCAGCATGAGGCAGAGCCAGGCGCCCTTGAATCCGGTGTGACCCGTTACCAGCACGCGTCGCCCGCTCCAGAACCCGGCGGAAAGCGCGTTCACCAGTTTCTCCAGGGCGCCTCGCCCTCGGCCCAGAGGCGCTCCAGCCTGTCCCGGTCCCGCAACGTGTCCATGGGCTGCCAGAACCCGTGGTGTTCGTAGGCGTGCAGTTCGCCGTCGCGGGCCAGGCCGCGCAGCGGCTCCTCCTCCCATACGGTGTCGTCTCCGGCAATGCGGGTCAGCACCTGCGGCGAAAGAACGAAAAAGCCGCCATTGATGCTTCCGCCGTCGCCGTTGGGCTTTTCGACAAAGGCGCTGACCCGCGACCCGTCCCTGGCCAGGGAGCCGAAACGGCCGGGCGGGGACACGGCGGTGACTGTCGCCGCGCGGCCATGGCGACGATGGAAGTCGATGAGCGTGCGTATGTCCACATTCGCCACGCCGTCGCCGTACGTCATGCAGAAGGCGTCCTCCCCCGCCAGCAGATGTCCGACGCGCCGCAACCGCCCGCCGGTCTGGGTGTTTTCCCCCGTATCGACGAGACTGATGCGCCAGGAGTCCTCGGCGGGGCGCAAGACCTCCACCTGACGGCTGGCGAGGTCCACCACGATATCCGAAGCGTGCAAGGCGTAATTGAGGAAATACTCCTTGATCTGCCAGCCCCGGTAGCCGAGGCAGATGATGAAATCGCGCACGCCGTGGGCGGCGTAGATCTTCATGATGTGCCACAGGATGGGCCGTCCCCCGATCTCGACCATGGGCTTGGGCCGGACGCAGGTTTCCTCGGACAGGCGCGTGCCGCGCCCGCCGGCCAGGATGACTGCTTTCACGACAGGACCACCTCCTCGATCTTGCGATAAAAATTTTGGACAAAGCGCTCGGCCTGCCCCAGCGGGTTGGCCGCGATCATGTCGCGCAAGCCGTGGCGCAGGGCCAGTCGCCGGATCCGGTCCTTTGCCAGCATGGCCGCCCGGTCCACGTACTCATCAAAACTGAACACGGCCAGATCGCCCAGGCCTGCGTTGGAAAGGTTCGAGTAGGACAGACGCTCGGCAAATCCGGGACCGACCAGGCTGATCGTGGGCACGCCCATCCACAGGGCTTCGCAGGTCGTGGTGCCGCCGACATGGGGCAGGCTGTCCAGGGCGATGTCGATCTTGTTGTAGTGCGGCAAATGCGTGCCGCGCACGCCGATGAAATCGAGGCGATCCGGGTCCACGTTCCGGGCCGCGAAGGCCGCCCGCGCGTTGGCCCTGAAACTTGCCGTCGCGGCCTCGGGCCGCAGGAAAAGGAAATGCGAGCCCGGCACCCGGCGCAGCACAGCGGCCCAGCAGTCGAGACAGGCCTCGGTGATCTTGTAGGGGTTGTTGGCCGTGCCAAAAGCCAGGCGGCCGCGCCGGTCCTCGGGAAGCCCGTCCTCGATGGCAACGTCGGAGAAGTTGTTGCGCCCCACCACGACCCAGGTTTCGGGCAGTTCGAAGGGCCGCTCGATGAGCAGGCGCGGATCGGACGGAAGGATGTAGGGGTCCACCACGATGTAATCGATGGTCTCCAGGCCGGCGGAATGGGGGTAGCCCAGCCAGCTCGCCCCGATGCGGGCCGGACGGTAGGCCATGACGTCGAGCTTGTTCATGGCCGTGGAACCGCCCAGCTCGAAAAGGATGTCGAGGTTGTCAGCGGCGATGCCTTCGGCCACCTGCTCGCTGGCGCGCCCCGGCCACCAGCGGTAGCCCGTCACCTGTTTTCCAATCTGGGCTTGCGCGGGCGAGGGCGATCCCTCGTAAAAGGAGTAGCAATAGACGTCGAACCGGTCCCGGTCGTAGCGTGACAGCAGCGGATAGGCGAAATAGCCGACCGGATGGTTGCGCAGGTCGCTGGACATGAATCCGACGCGCAGCTTGCGCCGTGAAGCCACGGCGGGAATGGCCGCAGGCGTGACGGGCCTGACGCCACTTATGACCCCGCGTCCCCACTGCCGGTGCCACTCCACGAGCATAACCCTGTCCTCCATGCTTTGGACCTGGCCAAGCTCGTAATGCACCGCCGCGATCTTGCCTTGCGCCTGCCAGACCGGCAGAATCTCGCCGAGCCGGCCAGTTGCCGCCATGCGCTCCATGTCCAGCAAACGCGTAAAGACCGTGCGCAGCGTGCGTGCGGTCTCAAGCCGCCTCTCGGGGTGCCTGTCCTGCAGGTCGCAGGCGACGACGTAGGCGGCTTCCAGATGCTCCGCCTCGCTCCCGTAGCGGCTGCGCGAAAGGCTGTCGACGAGCCTTTCGGCGACCTGCCATGCATCGGGGTTGGCGGCCAGGGCGCGCCGCAAGGCGTCGTTGGCCATGCGGCGGCTGCTTTCGGCAGTCCCGTCGCCGCAGGTCTGCGCCAGGAGCAGATTGGCTGGCACATGTCCGGAATCGATAGCCAGCACCTCCGCCAGAAGAGTCCTGGCCTCGTCGGTCCGCCCGTCTTTATGGCGCATGCGGGCGAGCGCGACGGTGGCTTCGTGGTCACCCGGACGCTCGGTTCGGAACCGCACGATGGCCGCCACGGCCTCGTCCTTTCTGCCCAGCCTCAGGAGCAGATCCGTGCGGCAGGCGAACGTCTTCGAATCTCCCGGAGCCAGGGACGCGGCCCTGGCCAGACTGCGGCAGGCCTCGTCGTGCAGACCCCGCCGAAACAGGGCCAACCCATAGAGCCGCCACAGTTCAGCGTCGGCCGGCTTCAGGCGCGCGGCCTGCCCGAACGCGTCGGCCGCCGCTTTGTTGTTGCCCATGACCTGGTGCGTGTTGCCCATGTTCACCCAGGCCGAAACATTTCCGGGGCGCAACCCACGCGCCAGATCGAACATCCTGAGAGCCTGACTGAACCGACCCGCGCGCTTGAGCAGCACGCCAAGAAGGTTGGCCAGTTCGAAATCCTTGCATTTTTTGGCCTGCAAGGGACGCAGAATGGCGATGGCGTCCTCGTGTCGGCCCAGGGCGCTCAGGGACAGGGCATGGGGAACGGCCTGGACCCGCTCCGAAGCATTGAGGGAGGCGGCGCGCTCAAAGGCCCGCGCGGCTTCCTCGTGCTCGCAGGATTGGTGCAAGGCGAATCCGAGATGCTGCCAGGCCAAGGCGTCGCCGGGCCGAACGGTCGCACGTTCACGCAGCTCCTTGATCCGGCGATGGATATCTGTTCGAACCTCTACCGTTTTCACGTCCATTTCTTCCATGGGCATTTCTTGGAGAGCACGCATCCTGAAAGCATGCCATGCGACAAAAACGGAAAACGGTGCCTCTCATTCCGGGAAGCGCACCGTTTTCCGCTTGATTCAAAAACGCATTGGCCGCTTGCGAGTTAAGACTAGTTCAGCTCAGGAACATCGACGCTCACGCCCAGAGTGTTCATGAGGGTCGCGATGGGCATGCAAATCCGGTAATACGAGAACGTATGAGCCGCCTGGGCGTTCAGATATACCTGCTGGGAGCTGAACAGACTCTTCTGCGCGGACACAAGGTCGAGAAGGGATCTCTTGCCCATGCGGAACTGATCCGCATAACTGACGACGATGTCGGCATTCTCGTCGGTCAGGTCGCGCAAAATCGGCAGCAGCTTCCAGGTCGCATGGTGGAAGCTGTAGGCGGTTCTGACATTATTTTCCACCTCGCGGCGGACTTCTTCGGCATCCTGCACGGATTTGGACAGCTCGCTTTTCGCCTCCCTGATCGCGGCCGAGAGGGAGCCGCCGCTGTACAAATTGAAAGACATTTGCAGCATGGCCGATACGTCATGGTAATTCTGCTCGTACCCTCCAGTATTGTCGGAATGCCCCCCTGCAACCTTGGCGTACAGCCGAGGCAGGTGCAGCCCCTTCGCTGATTCAGATTCCTTTTCCTTTTGCTTTATGGCCAAGTGCGCGGCTTTGAGGGCGCGGTTGTTATCCATGGCGAGGGCAATCCCTTCTTCAAGAGTCGGAGGAATCGCCTGCTTCGGTCTTTCTGGCATGGCCAAATGTTCCGCCTTGCTGCCGAAAACCTTCAGGTATCCCGCCTCGGCGTCCTCAAGGCCCTGCCGTGCCTGTACCAGCCTCGATTTCGCCTCTTCAAGAGAAGCCTCGGCCTGGTTCACGTCGACCTGCGTTCCGCCGCCGCTATTCAATCGAATGCGGGTAAGTTCGAGAATTTTTTCGTGCTCGGCGATGTTGTTCTCGCACAAATCAATCAAGGCCCGATTGCGGATGACTTCCATGAAATACTGTGCCGCGGTCAGTCCGACGTCCTCGGCCGTGTTGAAAAGCTCTTCCTTCCTGGACTGCGAGAAAAGCTTGTCCGCCTCCACCTTGGAACTGGTCACGCCTCCGTCGAAAAGCAACTGGGTCATGACCACCCTCATGTCATTGGTCCAGCCCTCGCCCTGTTTGTCGTCATAGAGGGCGCTGGTCGTATCGTTCTGAATGACCTGATACCCACCACTGGCAATGGCATTGACCTGCGGCAGCAAGGCCCCGAACGATTTCAGATACGCTTCGTGCGAGGAAGAATACGCATGTTTGCGACTCAGAAAAGTCGGATTGGTGTCCATGGCGGACTGAATGGCCGTTTGAAGCGAAACCCCGTTTTCCGAAGTGGCCTTGTTCAATATGGAGTCCACATTCTCGGATCCGGAAACAGCAGGAGCCGCTCCGACACCGCCTCCCGATCCATCTTTCGCCCGGACCAGGGCCGGCGAGACGCATATCACAAGCATTATCATGAACAAAAAAATCAACGTGTTCCTAACTGCTCTCCAGGCCATGAGACTCCTCCTCCGTAATATTTAAGAAAAATCGAGTAAAACAATCGGTCGAGAAAATTATTACGTTACAGAAAAAATGTTCGAAAAAAACGCTACTTCGTTTTTCAAAATGAAAACACGACATATGTGAAAGCTGCAAATTTTTAATGAGTTAAAAATATTACTGAATCATAATAAGCAAATACATGCATTAAAAATACATCCCACCATGAAAAACAACAATTCGTATCCGTGATTGTTTCTTGGCAACAACTATCACAAGAAATGCACAATATGATGAGATGAGAAGAAACTTTCAATATCAATACTGTACAATGTGCACATAATTGAATCCACAGATCATCGTATATTCACATTTAAAATATAATTATCCGTATGTATTCTTGGCTAAAAAAACGCATGAAAAACCCTATTTTCATCTTAAAAAACAGTGACATAGAAATACAAAAGACCGTTCGCATAAAACCTTACCGTGCGCGGCTGGCGTCTTCACATCGGACACAGCGCCGCAGAACCGCGAAAAACTCAGCGACGTCGATGGGCTTGGCCAGATGGTCGTTCATTCCCGCATCCAGACAAGCCTCTCGATCACCCTTCATGGCATTGGCGGTCATGGCGATGATGGGTAAATCCCTGTACTTCTCCATGGTCCGGATACGGCGACTGGCTTCCAGCCCATCCATGACCGGCATGGCCATGTCCATCAGCACAACGTCATACGGTTTTTTCGCTTCTTCCAGGCGCTGCAACGCCTCAAATCCGTTGAAGGCCACCTCCGTGGCCGCGCCGACGTCTTGGAGAATGGCGCACGCCACTTCCTGGTTGAAAAGATTGTCGTCGACCAAGAGCACGCGAAGACCGTCGAGCTTGTGATCCAAAAATCGGCCTCGCTCATCCGAAGCCTCCTTGTCGCCGTCGCTTTGGCGTGCGTTCGTGGCCGTCAGAATCGCATCGAGAAGGCCGGTCGTCGTGACCGGCTTGATCACCAGGCCCGCCGCTCCGATGTCACGAAGCTCCCGACCTTGCGGGTCCTCGTGACACGACAGCGCCGCGAGCAGAACCGGCACGTCATCAGACAGGCCCACGGCCCGGAGTCTGCTCAGGGTTGCCGGCCCGTCGAGTTCGGGCATGTCCCAGTCGAGAATGACCAGGGAGAATCGGCCGGGGTCGCGGAGCATGGCCGTCACGGCATGCTGTCCGGAGCTTACGGCTTCGCAGGCCAAGCCCAGGCGGGCCACGCAAAGAGCCAGGCTTTGCAGGGCGGCGGGATTGTCGTCGACCGCAAGAACAACCCGCCCCATCAGATCAGGGGGCACGACAAACCTCGGCAAATCAGGCTTGTCATCCGCGGCCAGGTCCAGTTCAACCCAAAAGGTCGAACCCTGTCCGCGCTCGCTCGACAACCCGATCACCCCGCCCATCAGCTCGACCAGCCTGGCGCTGATGTTCAGCCCAAGCCCGGCTCCACCATATCTGCTGGCCGTGTCCCCGCCGCCCTGTTCGAAAGCCTGAAACAAACGGGGCATGAGTTCAGGGGAGATGCCCGGGCCGGTATCGGAAACCTCGAAGCGAATTCGCCGCCTGCCTGATGAAAACGCTTGTGCGTCCACTGCGCGCGTAGCGCCCGGTTCAGCCTGAGCAAACCCCAGCGCAATGCTGACTTCACCGTTCTTGGTGAATTTGACGGCGTTTCCGGCGAGATTCACCAGCACCTGCCGCAGCCGCATGGGGTCTCCGAGCACGTGGACGGGCAGGTCCGAATCCGCTTCGAGCAACAGCTCGTTGCCGTTTTTCTCGGCCATGGGCGCGACGATTTCGCACACTTCCCGCGCCAGACAGAGCAGATCGAAGGACTTGCGTTCCACATCCAGCCTGCCCGCCTCGATCTTTGCCAAATCCAGAATCTCGTTGATCAGTCCCAGCAAGTGTCCGGCCGAGATCTTGACTTTAAGAAGGTACTGCCGGACCTGATCACTGCACTGCATGCGCAGGGCGATGTCCGTGAATCCCATGATGGCGGTCATGGGCGTGCGGATCTCATGGCTCATGCGGGCCAGGAAAAGGTTCTTGGCCCGGGCGGCCAGGGTCGAGGCTTCGCGCTCCAGCTTGAGCTGCCGTATGCGGTAGGCCAGGGGCAGGGACATGAGCACGGCCTCGGCGGCCAGCGCCAGATTGAAGCCCATGGAATAGCCCAGGCTGGACCATCCGACGACCGTGGCGACGAAAATGAAGAAGAGCACCGAAACCAGACTCCAGGCCGTGAGCAGAATGCATCCGGGCCAACGCCCCTTCATGCAGCTGGACAGGATGACGCCGAAACCCATCAGAAAGACCGTCACGTTGAAGACGAGATTGAACATCGTGTGCATGTGCGAGGTAGGCAAAAGCGGTCCCAGGACGACAAGGGCGCCCGTTGGAAAGATCCACGCCACAAGCAGCCTGTCCCACGCGGGATGGAATCGGCCCGTCTCCAGAAAATCGCGCAGAAACAGGCACATGGCGATGGCGCAAAGGTTGATGGACGTCGCGGCGACCAGGGGTTGGAGCTCGTAGCTGAAGAACGGCGTCCACATCTTGTTGGAGAAGTACCCCAGCAGCGCGACGTGGAACACGACGTACCAGAGGTAGGACCTGTCCCGGATGTAGATGAAAATAACGAAGTTGTAGACGATCATGGCAGTCAGCACCGCCACGAAAGCGCCGAAGGCCAGGCTGCGCAGGCTGTTCTCGGACAGACAGCGGTTGCGCTCGCAGACCGACGGCCTGACGAAGGTCACGCGCTCGCTGAAGACACGGAAGTAGTAGGTATGGCTTTGCCCGTCGGCGATGAGAGGGATGAGCCGACCGGAGTTGGTCATGCCGAAGCGGTGGGAGGTGCGATGCCAGAGGCTTCCGTCCGGGCCGGGCCGTGGCAGGGGGGAAAAGAAATCCAGGGTCCGCACGTAGGCCCAGTCGGGATCGAAGTACCAATCCTGGCCGGGATCGAGCCGCAGGGTGAAGCGGAACCACCACACGGAATCCGCCATGCCGAGGTTGAAAGACGTGTCCAGGACCGGTCGAAATGCCGGGGATTCGGCCACCTGTTCGATCTCGTCCAGGCTACGGGTTCCGTCCTCCAGCACCTCCAGGTAGGGCCCCAGGGCCAAGAGCGATTGACCGGACGGGGGAATCGCCTCCAGCACGCGCAGTTCCTCGGACGGGATGGGCGCGCGGTCCTGTTCGGACTCCGGAATCCACGCCACGCGAGGATCGGCCCTGGTCATGGTCGGACAGGCCAGGGCCACGAGGACGGCGCAGACAGTCATGACCAGCCAAAAGACGGCCACCCGCGTCAACGGACGTAGCGCGAGATGATGCCGACGGGGGGAGCCCCCCGCCTGCGCTGAATTTTGCTTCCGTGCCACCCCTTTTCCCGAAATATTTGGGTCTGGATTTTCGCGAGGAGTCCACTGACCCCTCGCGTATCCGTTCCCTTCGTCGCGGCACGACCCGAATTCCACGTTTCGCCTGTTTTCCCCACGATCCATCGGAGCACCCCTTTCCCGGCGAAAACCGGAACCGCGATCAGGCGTGCATGACGTTCTGGTTGGCCAAATCCGTGTCGATCATCAGATTGACCAGGGTCGTACCCGCGTATCCGGAGTAGTGGTTGTACTGCAGCCCGTCGGCCCCGGTCTCGGTGCCGACAAGGGTCCATCCCGAATCCGTGGTCGTCACGGTGTCGTTGCCGTCGCCGCGCACCCAGAGGGTGTCCGCGCCGCCGGTCGTGTCCAAAACGTCCGAGGCCTTGAGGGTCAGGGTGCTCGCGTCATCGGCGTCGCCGGTGATGTCGATGCGTTCTATGCTGCTGATCTTTCCTGCCGTGACGAGACTGGAAAGGTCGAGGGTCGTCCCGCTCCCGGCATGGCCTTCCAGAACCAGGGTGTCCGTTCCGGCACCGCCGTCGAGCTTGCCGATATGCGTCGGCAGGATGGTCTCGCTGCTGTCGAGCAGTCCTGTCGTGCTCAGATTCAGGTACAGGATGTCATTCCCGGCATCGCCGAAGAGGGAATCGATGCCACCGCCGCCATACAGCGCGTCGTCGCCGTCGCCGCCGCGGATGAAATCGTTATCGAAGCCGCCGTCCATGGTGTCGTTGCCGACGCCGCCATACAACCAGTCATTTCCGCCGCCGCCGTGCAGGATGTCGTGGCCAAGGCCTCCGTTGAGGGTATCCCTGCCGTCGCCGCCGTTGAGGAAATCTTTGCCGGTGCCGATGCCGCCGAAGAGAAAGTCGTTGCCGTCACCCCCGTCGAGGGTGTCGTCTCCTGTTCCGGCGTACAGGTAGTCGTTGCCGGAACCGCCGAACAGAATGTCGTTTCCGTCGCCACCGTACAAGGCATCGTTGCCCTCGCCGCCGTCAAGGGTGTCATCGCCCGCGCCACCGTCCAGGCGGTCTTTGCCGTCCCCGCCATGGAGGACGTCTTCGTCATCGCCGCCGTAGAGTTTGTCATTCCCGCCGCCGCCCCACAGCGAGTCGTTTCCGGCATCGCCGTTCAGGGCGTCGTCTCCTTCGCCGCCGTACAGCAAATCGCTGCCGGAGTCGTTGCCGCCGTAGAGGGAGTCGTTCCCGGCACCGCCGTCGAGGATGTCGTCATCGGTCCCGCCGAGGAGGACATCGTTGCCGTCCCCGCCGTACAGGGAATCGGCGCCAAAGAGACCATACAGGGAGTCGTTGCCGATTCCGCCGTAAAGCGTGTCGGCTCCGGCTCCGCCATCGAGGTAGTCGTCTCCGTCATCGCCGTTCAGGACGTCATCTCCGTTCCCGCCGCCGAGAGCGTCATTGCCGATGCCGCCATACAACGAATCATTTCCGTCATCGCCGTCCATGGTGTCGCCGCCGTCGCCGCCGAAGAGAAGATCGTTGCCGAACCCTCCGAACAGGAAATCAAACCCCGCGCCGCCGTCGAGGGTGTCGTCGCCGTCCTCGCCATGCAGACGGTCGTCGCCATCCTCGCCGTACAGAACGTCAGCGTCCGCGCCGGCGTTGAGGATGTCATTGCCGATGCCGCCATGCAGCGAATCATTGCCGCCATCGCCGTTCAGGGTGTCGTCGCCCTCGCCGCCGCGCAGCAAATCGTTGCCGGAGTCGTTGCCGCCGTAGAGGGAGTCGTTCCCGGCGCCGCCGTCGAGGGTGTCGTCGCCGGTCCCGCCGAGGAGGACGTCGTTGCCGTCCCCGCCGTACAGGGAATCGTTGCCGAAGAGCCCATAGAGGGTGTCGTTGCCGGATCCGCCTTCAAGGGTATCCATGCCGTCGCCGCCATCGAGGAGGTCGTCGCCGTCCCCGCCGTCCAGGGCATCGTCACCGGCAGCGGCCTTCAGGACGTCATTGCCGGCTCCGCCATGCAAGCTGTCGTTGCCGCCACCTCCGTCCAGAGAGTCGCGCCCATCGCCGCCATCCAGATAATCATGCCCCAGCCCTCCGATCAGAGTGTCGTCGCCGGCCAGGCCGGAGAGGGCGTTATCCCTGCTGTCGCCCGCGAGCACGTCGTTGTGGTTGGAACCGATGACGTTCTCGATATCCATGAGCACGTCGCCCTGGGCGTGGTTCCCCGAACCGCCGCCGACCTGGGGGCCTGTCAGGCGCAGGTTCACGTTCACACCGGCGACGCTGGCGCTGTAATCCGCCGTGTCGACGCCCGCGCCGCCGTCCAAGGTGTCGGCGCCAGCCCAGCCGCGCAGGGTGTCGTCGCCGTCGAAACCAAAGACGTGAAAGATGGAGGAACGATCGACGTCACTCGCCAGATCGATCAGATTGTCGGCCATGTCGGTGCCCAAGACCTGCACCACGCCGCTTGCGGTTGAAGGGGTGTCACCGTTTTCGCTGGAACTCATGAACCCTCCCAGGATAGTGAAATGTATCAGATGGATGGAATGCATCTTCCGGCGGGTTGACCCGCCGGAAGATGCTTCGAGACAGCTGTCCTCGCGCGCTCGGACGTTCTGCCGGAGCGCGCCACGGAACACCTACGCATGCACGACATTCTGGTTGGCCAGATCCGTGTCGATCATCAGATTGACCAGGGTCGAACCCGCATACCCCGAATAGTGGTTGTACTGCTGCCCGTCGGCGCCGGTCTCGGGGCCGACAAGGGTCCAGCCCGAATCCGTGGTCGTCACGGTGTCGTTGCCGTCGCCGCGCACCCAGAGGGTGTCCGTCCCGCCCGTGGTGTCCAGCACGTCCGAGGCCTTGAGGGTCAGGGTGTTGGCGTCATCGGAGTCGCCGGTGATGTCGATGGCCTCGATACCCGTGATCCGGCCCGCGTCGTTCATGGCCGTCAGGTCCAGTGCGCTGCCGGTTCCGGCGTGGTCCTCCAGGCGGAAGGTGTCGAAGCCGCTTCCGCCGTGAACGAGATCGCCCAGGCCGCCGACAAGCAGATCGTCGCCGTCGCCACCCAGGAGCGTGTCGTTGCCGTCGCCGCCGATGAGTGAGTCGTTGCCGCCCCAGCCATTCATGTAGTCATCCGCTACGGAACCTGTCATGAGGTCGCTGTTATTCGTACCGCACCATGTGTCACCATAGCTAACATAGCCGCTCTCGTCGTTGGCGATCACGTTTCGAAAGTATACTTCGGAACTGTAACCAGGCCCCTCAGTGCCGGGCATATTTCCATCATAATAAAAAGAAGAATACCAAAAAGCGACAAACTCAATAGAACTGCTCGGGTCATCGGTGCCAACGTCCGAGGATATGGCGCTGTTCAAGAGCGCAAGGAATCCATCGTCGTAACACGGCCCATCCGTGCATGGCATCGGGAACTTCAAATCATAACCCTGATAGGCGGCCACCTCAATGGAAATCGAAGGAGAGCTGTTCGGGTCATCGGCGCTAACGTCCGAGGATATGGCGCTGTTCAAGAGCGCAAGGAATCCATCGTCGTAACCCGGCCCTTCCGTGATTATAATCGGGGGATCAAATTCAAAAAAAACCTCAGAGACGGTCAACTCATAAACAACGGAGGCAACGTTCGCCTGGACATAGAGCCGCACGGTCTGGCCGTCCTGCATGCCCTCGTACAGGACGTAGGCCACGCCATCGACGGTCACGTCCGGGTCGACCATGGTCCATGTCCAGCCGTCGCTCCGTCTGATCACTAAATCGTCCGCGTCCCCGTTGACCACCAGGGCCATGAGGCCGCTGCCCGCCGGGTCGGCCACGCCGTTCAACAGAATGGCGCCGCCGCTCACGGTCAGCCCCTTGCATGCGCCCGTCAGGTCGACGCGCTCGATGTTCGTGATGGTCGTGGAGGAGGCCACGTCGAGGTGCTCGTCTTCGGAAAACAGCGTGTCAAACCCGGCCCCGCCGTCCACCGTGTCGCCCGCGCCGCCGTGGATAAGGTCGTCGCCCGCGCCGCCCAAGAGCAGATCGTCGCCCGCGCCGCCGATGAGCGTGTCATTGCCGGCGCCACCGTCCAGGGTATCGTTGCCCGCGCCGCCGTCCAACAAGTCGTTATCGGCGCGAAGCCAAGTGACATTGGGCTGGTAAGGGGTGGAAACACCGCCGTACAGAGAGTCGTTGCCGGCGCCGCCGTACAGGGTGTCAGCACCGACGCCGCCATCCAGGACATCATCACCGGCACCGCCGTCCAGAAGGTCCCAATCGGTGTAATACCCGGGGCGGAAATGAATCCATTCTATACTGGAAGCATCGCCACCATAGAGCGTGTCGTTGCCGTCACCGCCTATCAAGTGATCGGAATTAATCCCGCCGTCCAGAAGGTCATTGCCGTCGCCACCATAGAGGGTGTCGTCGCCGCCGTCGGAGAGCAGGGTATCATTGCCTGCGCCGCCGTCCATGACTTCATTATACCCTCCATCATCTATGCCGCCGGCAATCATGGAGTCATTCCCGTCGCCGCCGTACATGGTGTCTTTGCCGAAACCACCTATCAACGTATCGTCGCCGTCACCGCCGTCTAAAATGCTCCGATAGTATATATAGGATAAGTTTACGGACAGGGAATCATTGCCAGCGCCGCCGTACAGGGTGTTGCTGCCCTGGCCGCCGTACAGGGTGTCGTTGCCATCGCCGCCATCCAAGGAATCGGCACCGTCGTTTCCGTATAGGATGTCGTGTCCAGCCTCACCGATGAGCGTATCGTTGCCGCCGTCCCCGCTCATGGAGTCGTTGCCGTAGCCGCCCATCAGGGAGTCGTTGCCGTAGCCGCCCCACAGGCGGTTGGACTTATCGTCGCCCTTGATGACGTCATTGAAACGCGAGCCCAGGACATCCTCAATGCCTATCAGAACGTCGTCAGCAGCGTGATTGCGTTCGCCTCCGCCGGTCTGGGCCGTGGCCCCCTTGGTCAGGTCCACGTTCACCCAGCTGTCGCTGTCGCTGTAGTCGACACAATCCTGGCCTACGTCCCCTTCCAGGGTGTCCGCGCCCGACCCGCCGCGCAGGGTGTCGTCACCCTTGAAACCGTAAACGTGGAACTTCACCCCGTCGCGGTTGAAGTCGACTTCCGCCTTCGTCAGGTCGTCGCCGACGGTGCCGTCGGTGTTGTCCGTGCCCCAGACCTGGACCGTGGTGTTCTGGATGCGGAAGGTCGCCGGGCCGGTGGTGTTGACCCCGTCCGTGACCCTGAAGACGAAGGTGTCGTCCTCGATGACCAGGACCTTGTTCTGGGCGTGGGGGTCGAAGCGGAAGGTGACGCGGCCCGAATCGAGATCGGCCTGGGTGAAGGTCACCCTGGTGGCGTCGACCTCCTCCTTGCCGTCGATGAGCAGTACGCCGTAGACCGGCCCCTGACTGATCCTGAATCGCAGATCTTCCGGCCCGCTCTCGCGGTCCGTGGCCCTCAGGTGACCCGTCAGGAATTCCGTGGCCTCGTCGTCCACCAGAAGAGTTTTATTGAGGTCGATGACCGGGGGCAGGTTCCGGTGATCCTGGCCAGGATCGCCGGACAGGGCGTCGACCAGCGAGTCGGCCAGCATATCGTCCTCGTCCGTGTCGTCCGCCCCCTTGCGCCCGGCCAATCCCTCTCCGGCCATGCCGCTGAACTCGGCCATGTCCAGGAGCTGGCCCATGCCGAAGTCATCGCCCGTCTGGCGGTCAAGGAAGGCGGTGCTGTCGACCCGCGCCTGATGCACGCCTAGCGGCTCATGCGTGGGCGCGTCATCGGACAGGTCGGTGCGGGTCGGCTCGAAAACGATGGTCGGCAGGGGCTTAATGCCCATGACTTCGGGAGCCATGGCTATTTGTTCAGGAATTTCCTCGGCCGACTCCACGGTGAACTCGCCGACACCTTCCAATTTAATGATGACTTCACCCGGAGCCCCGGTCTCGACCTGCGCCTGGTCAGAGGAGGCCGCAATGAACAAATGCTCGTCAGCATTCAACAGCAGCACGCCGCCGCTGGCGATTTCCACTTCACGCGCAGTGCCATCCGCCTGCTGAACAAATATCTGAGTCTTGGACATGAGGTTGCTCCTTGATCTGAATAGTGCGACTTTTGTAGGGCAACGTACATATCTTATGACAAATATCTAATCCGCGCTGATATTAAAATTATGACTAAATAACTAAATAAATATATGTACAGTTTAATCGCCATGTATTTACTAAACTATCAGTAAATTGAAAAACAACCTTCTTATCGCCAGAAATTCATACATAAATTTAATTATAATTAATTAAAAAATAACTATCGAAATATTTACTAAAAAATCATCCATATAATCACACTCCATATAAACAGATGGGGCGACGCTTGCGAGAGCGTCGCCCCTTCTGTTTACCAATCGATGCGCGCCCTGCCGCGACGGGCTATTCCAGTTCAGGGACATCCACATTCACGTTGAGCGTGGACATGAGCGCGGAGATGGGCATGCAGATCCGGTAGTACGAAAACGTATGCGCGGTCAGGGCGTTGAGGTAAACCTGCTGCGAACTGAACAGGCTTCTCTGGGCGGAGACAAGATCCAGCAGCGTTCTCTTGCCCATGCGGAACTGATCCGCGTAGCTGCTCACGACCTTGGCGTTCTCGTCGGTCAGGCTGCTCAGCACGGGCAGCAGATCCCCGGTGGCCTTGTGGAAACTGTAGGCGGTGCGCACATCCTCCTCCACCTTGCGCCGGACCTCTTCGGTCTCAGCCAGCGCCTTCAGCCGTTCGCTCTTCGCCTCCCGGATGGCGGCCGCGTCGGACCCGCCGCTGTAAAGGTTGAAGGAGACCTGGAGCATGGCCGAGAGGTCATGGTAATTTTCGGAATATCCGCCGGTATTGTCCGAGCGCCCTCCGGAGGCCTTGAAGTGCAGCTTGGGCATGTGGCGTCCCTTGGCCGAGACAACCTCGCTTTCCTTCTGCAGGATGGCCAGACGCGCGGCCTTGAGGGCCCGATTGGCGTTCATGGCCAAGGCCACGCCGTCTTCCGGGCTATGGGGAATCGCCCCGAGGGGCTTCTCGGGCATAGTGAGCCTGTCCGCCGTGGTTCCGAAAACCTTCAGATATCCCGCTTCGGCGTCCTCAAGCCCCTGCCTGGCCTGCACCAGACGGGATCTGGCCTCATCCAGGGAAGCCTCGGCCTGATTCACGTCGACCTGCGTTCCGCCGCCGCTTTCCAGCCGGATACGAGTGAGATCGAGAATGGCCGCATGTTCGGCAATGTTGCGCTCGCACAGTTCGATGAGGGCGCGATTGCGGATGACTTCCATGAAGTGTTGCGTCGCGGTCAGTCCGACATCCTCGGCGGTGTTGAAAAGCTCTTCCTTTCTGGAATGCGACAGGTGCTTGTCGGCCTCGACCTTGGCGGAGGTCAGGCCGCCGTCGAAAATCAGCTGCGACATGACCACGCGCATATCGTCCGTCCACGTGTCGCCCTGCTCGCCGGACATAGTGGCGATGGTCGTATCGTTGCGCACCACCTGATACCCGCCCTTGGCCACGAAATCGATTTGCGGCAGCAGAGCGCCGAACGATTTGAGATACGCTTCGTGCGACGACGAATAGGCATGCTTGCGGCTCAGAAAAGTGGGGTTGTCGTTGATGGCGGATTGCAGGGCCGCCTGAAGCGTGAGGCCGCCAGGGGCCGCCGTGTCGTCCAGAATCGACTTGACGCCATCGGAGCCAGAAGCGGTGACGGAGGGCTCCGCATTCGGGGACGCGACGGACTGCGCGCCGGAAATGGCCGGAGCGGCACAGACAAGAAGAGAGATCACAAGATACATGCAAACGATTTGAAGCTGTGCCAATTTCATACCGATATTCCTCCTTTGATATTCAAAAAAGAGATCTTCACGCTCATCGTGACGCAGAGTCACAGAAGCATCAGAACAATCAAGCGACTTCATATTACGTGGCGATTTGTAAAAATTCATGGTGCCTCCAATTTATATTTCGTTTTGATACGCAAGAGTTGTTTCAATATATAAATTTATGGTCTGGGAATCGTACTGGGCAGTATAATGATGGTACGTCTGACCTTCATGACTCACGTCCGCAGCCTCCTGGGTCCAGCCCGCGCCCATGGTCGTCACGCCGTCTCCGGCATCGCCATCGATATAGAGCGATCCGCCGGACACCTCGAACACGTCCTCGGCCCTGAGGGTCAGGGTGTTCGTGTCGTCGGCGTCGCCCGTGATGTCGATGCGCTCGATGCCCGTGATCCGGCCCGCATCGTTCATGGCGCTCAGATCGAAGGCGCTTCCGGTTCCGATGTTGTCCTCCAGGCGGAAGGTGTCGAACCCGTCCCCGCCGTCCACGACGTCCGTGATGCCGCCGACCAGCAGGTCGTCGCCCGCGCCGCCGTACATGAGATCATTGCCCACGCCGCCGTCGATGGAGTCGTTGCCCGCCCCGCCGTCGAGGGTGTCGTTGTCGGCCCCGCCCAGCAGGGTGTCGTCGCCGCCCCGGCCCAGGATGTAGTCCCAACCGCCTCCGCCGCTGATCATGTTGGCTCCGTCGTCGCCCAGAAGCGAATCGAACCACTGGGAGCCGACGATGTTCTCGATGCCGACCAGCGTGTCGCAGTACGCATCGGAGTAGCTGCTGTTCGGGAAGGAATACCAGGGGTTGGTCAGGTCGACCATGCACACGTCGAGGCTGTTGCTGTAGTCGACCGTGTCGATGCCGTCCCCGCCCACCAGGTAATCGCCGGTGTAGGTAGTCTCATAGGAACCGACTCCATCCTGGAACCAGTCGTCGCCGTCGCCGCCTTCCAGGGTGTCGTAACCCAACCCGCCGATGAGGGTGTCGTTGCCCGCGCCGCCGACCAGGGAGTCGTCGCCGTCCAGGCCGACGAGCAGATTGGCCTGGCCGTCGCCCGTGAGCACGTCGCCATGGCCGGCGTCGTTGCTGCCGATGACTCCTTCGAAACCGACGAGCGTGTCGCCCGCCGCGTGGTTGTCCGCGCCGCCGCCGGACTGCGCGCTCACGCCGTCCTGGAGGTTCAGGTCCACGTTCACCCACGTCGGGCTCGCGCTGTAGCTGGCCATGTCGTAGCCGGCGGCCCCGTCCATGAGATCGCTGCCCGCTCCTCCGGCCAGGGTGTCGGCACCGGGCCCGCCGAGCAGGGTGTCGTCGCCGCCGAGGCCCTGGATGTTGAATGGGTGCCGGGAGTCGGTGAAGTCCCAGACAGTGGACAGGTCGTCAGGACCGTCGGTTCCCAGGATTTGGTACACGCCATCGGCGAGCTCGATCTCGTTCAGACCGGTCTCCATATAGAGCCGCACGGTCTGGCCGGCCTTCGAGGCCTCGTACAGGGTGTAGGTCAGCCCGTCCCCCCCGACAGTCGCGTCCCCGGCCACCAGGGTCCAGGTCCAGCCGCCGTCGGCCAGCCGGACCACAGAATCGCCCGCGTCCCCGTTGACCACCAGGGCCATGAGCCCGCTGCCGGCCGGGTCGGCCACACCGTTCAACAGAATGGCGTCGCCGCTCACGGTCAGCCCCTTGCACGCGCCCGTCAGGTCGACGCGCTCGATGTTCGTGATGGCCGTGGAGGAGGCCACGTCGAGATACTCGTCCCCGGAGCTGAGCACGTCATGGCCGGCCCCGCCGTCAACCGTGTCGCCAATCCCGCCGATGAGGGTATCATTCCCGCCGCCGCCCACGAGCAGGTCCGCCCCGGCCAGGCCGCTGAGCACATTGTCCCCGTCGTCGCCGATGAGCGTGTCGTCGAAGGCGGAGCCGATGACGTTCTCGATGCTGATGAGCACGTCGCCCTGGGCGTGGTTGCCGCCGTAGCGGGTGCCCGGCGTGTAGGCGTCAAACCAATACGTAGAGGTGGTGACGTCTCCTCCGCCGGTCTGAGCCGTGGTCAGGTTCAGGTCGACCAGCACCGAGGCCTCGCTCAGGCTGTAGTCGGCCGTGTCGATGCCCGCGCCGCCGTCCAAAGTGTCGTTGCCGCCCAGACCGGCCAGGACGTCGTTTCCGTCGCCGCCTTGTAGCAGGTTCTGCGCGCTCAGGTAGTCGGGTTGCTGTACGGAACTGCCGGTGAGCGTGTCGTTGTGCGCCGAGCCCAGCAGCCCGTCCATGTACCAGAGCTGATCCCCGTTTTCTTCCCCCGCGCCCGTCTGCTCGCCACCCAACTGGATGCTCAGGTTCACATTGACGCCCTGGGCCGCGTTTGCATAGCTGGCCATGTCGTAATTCATGCCGCCATGGATGATATCAGCCCCCAGCCCGCCCTCCAGGGTGTCATTGTCGTTGTAGCCCCACAGGGCGTCGTTGCCTTCGCCGCCGACGATCAGGTCGTTGCCGTCTTGGCCGTTCAGCTCGTTGCTCTGGGCGTCGCCGATGATCGTGTCGGCCCCTTGCGTGCCCACGACATCCCGGATGCCGGTCAGGATATCGCCGGTGGCGTCGTCGCCCCCGGGCTTGCCGGTCTGGGCCGTGACCCCGTCCTGAATGCGCAGGTCGACGTAAACCCCCAGCCAACTGACTTCGAAGTCCCCGTGGCCGGTCAGCTCGTAGCTCGCACTGTCGTTGCCGCCGCCGATGATGCGGTCCGCGCCCATGCCGCCGACCAGCGTGCTGCGTTCGCCCGCGCCGCCGACCAGCGTGTCGTTGCCCGCGCCGCCGATGAGGAGATCCCGCAGGCCGTCGGAGGTGCCATCGGGGTTCTTGCCGTAGATGAGGTCGTCGCCGGCGCCGCCCCAGATGGTGTCGATGTCGTTGCCGCCGTAGATGGTGTCGTTGCCCGCGTCGCCGTACAGATCGTCGTACCCGGCACCGCCCAAAATGCTGTCGTCGCCGGCGCCGCCGCGGATGATGTCGTTGCCCGCGCCGCCATCGATGGTGTCGTTGCCGCCGTAGCCGCAGAGGACGTTGCTGCCGGTGCTGCCGATGATGGAGTCGTCGTGGGCGGAGCCGTTGACGTCCTCGATGCCCGTCAGGATGTCGCCCTCGGCGTGGTTGCCCGCCCCGCCGCCGGTCTGGGCCGTGGTCCCGTCCTGGATGGTCAGGTTCACGTTGACCCAGGCGGTGCTGGCGCTGTAATCCGCCAGGTCGCGGGTGCCCGTGCCGCCGTCGATCCTGTCGGCCCCGGTCCCGCCCACCAGGGTGTCGTTGCCCGCGCCGCCGATGAGGGTGTCGTCGCCGTCCAGGCCGATGAGATGGTTGTTCCCGGCGTTGCCGGTCAGCACGTCGCCGTGGGCGGCGTCGTTGCTGCCGATGACGCTCTCGATGCCGATGAGCGTGTCGCCCTGGGCGTCGTTGTCCGTCCCGCCGCCGCTCTGGGCCGTCAGCCCGTCCTGGATGTTCAGGCCCACGGCCACCCAGCTCGCGCTGTCGCGGTAATCGGCGAAATCCTGTCCGACGCCGCCGTCCAGGAGGTCGGCCCCGGCACCGCCGCGCAGGGTGTCGTTGCCCGCCCCGCCGGTGAGCGTGTCGTCGCCGCCCAGGCCGATGAGAAGATTGCTGGCCGCGTCGCCGACGATGGTATCGGCAAACGCCGAACCGATGACGTTCTCGATGCCGACCAGCGAATCGCCTTCGGCGTGTCCCCCTATCTGGGTGGCGCGGGCCAGGTCCACGTCCACTCCCTCGGTGCTCGCGCCGTAATCCACGGTGTCGCCGCCGTCCTGGGTGTACAGCCAGTTGACGGCGTACGACTGCTCGCCGCCGTCCAGGGTGTCCGCGCCCGAACCGCCGCGCATGATGTCGTTGCCGCCGAAGCCGAAGACGTGGAAGGTCACGCCCTCGTGGCTGAAATCCGCCGCGCCCGTCAGGTCGTCGGCCTCGTTTGTGCCCCAGACCTGCACCGCGCTGTTGCGGATGCTGAAGGTCGTCTCGGCGGTGCTCAGGCTGCCGTCGGTGACGGTGAAGACAAAGGAGTCGTCCTCGACGACCCGGAATTCGTCGCCCGGCTGCGGGGTGTCGAAGCGAAAGGTGACGCGGCCGCCATCGATGTCGGCCTGGGTGAAGACCGGCTGGGAGAAGTCGGTGATCTCGACGCCGTCCAGCAGCAGCACGCCGCTTACCGGGCCCTGGGTGATGGTGTACAAAAGATCCGCAGCGTCGTTGTCCACGTCCGTGGCCGACAGGGACCCCGCCAGGGATTGCGCGGTCAGGTCGTCCACCAGAAGCAGGGAATTGACCTCGACCACGGGCGCGTCGTTGACCGGGTTGACCGTCAGGTTAGCGGTGGCCGGGGCCGTGCCGCCCTGGCCGTCGGAGACCGTGTAGTCGAAGGATACGGGGCCGTGCCAGTCGGCCGTGGGGGTGAAGGTCCAGGTCCCGTCGCCGTTGTCGGTCAGGACGCCGTTGCCCGAGGCCACCGTCAGCCCCGTCACGGACAGGACGTCGCCGTCCACGTCCGAGGCGTGAACCAGGAGCTGCGCCGCCGTGACGACCAGGCTGCCGTCCTCGGCCATGGCTCCAAGGGAAACCGCGCCGCCGACCACGGGCGCGTCGTTGACCGGGTTGACCGTCAGGTTAGCGGTGGCCGGGGCCGTGCCGCCCTGGCCGTCGGAGACCGTGTAGTCGAAGGATACGGGGCCGTGCCAGTCGGCCGTGGGGGTGAA
>Ga0265295_1002420_pt1 | contig 29663 bp, 23 predicted proteins | sample Munlansysbiofilm_FD_192503 | JGI IMG/M metagenome (GOLD analysis project Ga0265295, IMG submission 192503) | Leachate microbial communities from a municipal landfill in Southern Ontario, Canada - Methane capture system biofilm | ecosystem: Engineered > Solid waste > Landfill > Unclassified ... | reverse complement strand
TTTCGTCGATGCCGATGGCTGTTATATCGTCCAGATTCCGGTTGGCCAGACCCCAGGCAACAGCCATCTTTACCGAGCGAAAGACGTTGTCCCAAGAGGTCTGAAAGGCCTCGGCCGTCTCTTTCCAGGAGAGCCGCTTGGCCCATTTGGCAAGAAACCAGGCATAGGTCGTGGTCAGGTGGTTTTTCCCTTCAGCCCATGGAACCCGTTCCACCTTGACACCGCAGGCCGGGCAGTCGACCCGCCGCAGGGCATACAGGAAGAATACGGAGATGCCCCATAACGGAACAAACTCAAAACGCCTGACCGGCAAGGTCTCGTAACCGGGGCCGGGATTGCCGCAAACCGAACAAAGAGGACGGCTTCCCTGGCGAGGTCGAATCCAGATTTCAAGGAGTAACCCCTTTGCCTTTTCAACCAAACAGATGGGACCGTACACAAAGCCATGATGCAATTGAATCCGATTCAGTATAACTTGAGCAGCATCCCGTTCTCCTTTTCCAGCGCTGGTTTTCTTGGTCGAAACCCATACTGCCGGATTTGAAGACGGGATGCTCTTTTTTTGTTGCCCCGGTAGCTGCTCAAGTTGCCATTTCCTAGAATCTACCCACAAATTCAGCGGAAGAACCGAAAAAATTATAGGACCATAAAGCCTAAGGCCCGGATATTCCGGGCCTTAGGCTTTTAGATTATGACCGGACAAACTAAGCGGCAGGTTTTTTATGAATGATATACTGCTGAAGAATCGTCAGCAGGTTATTCACCAACCAGTAAAGGACCAACCCGGAAGGAAAATTAAGGAATAGAAAAGTGAAAATAACCGGCATGAGCATAAAAATTCGAGCCTGAGTCGGATCCATGGTACTGGGCGTCAACTTTTGCTGAATAAACATGGTAGCACCCATAATTAATGGCGTCACATAATAAGGATCCTTCAGCGATAGATCACTGATCCAAAGAAGAAAAGGCGCCTGACGCAATTCGATTGCATCCATTAGAACCTTATAAAGAGCAAAGAAAACTGGAATCTGCACTAACATCGGCAAACATCCGCCCAGAGGATTAACACGGTGTGTTTTATAAAGTTCCATCAATTCACGATTCTGACGTTCACGATCATTTTTGAACTTAGCACGAATTTTTTGCATTTCCGGCTGCAATTTCTGCATATCCTTCATCGATGCATAGGATTTATGCGTCAAGGGCCAGAAAAGCAATTTAATGATAACCGTTAAAAGAATAATAGCAAAACCATAGTTTCCTAAGAAGGAATGGAAAAACTTCAGAACATAAAGTAGAGGTTTAGAAATGGGAGTAAAGAAACCAAAATCTATGGCCTTAACTAAATCATAATTGACATCTTTAAGTATATGAATATCCCGAGGTCCGAAATAGAGGAGAAACTCCTGTCGATAAGACTGTCCTACAGGAACTTCAGCCACCTTGGATTCAAGAATATTACGTACATTTCCGGAAACATGATCTACATGAACCTTGTCAATAGATGCAGAAAGAGGAATGACCGCCTGAATAAAATATTTACTCTCAAAAGCACTCCACTTTAATCCATCAGAATAATGGCGAGACTCCGTGATTAGATCCTCAGGATCATCCTTCTGAATATCTTCACCAACAAGAGTGACTGGACCGACGAAAGTAAAACTATCCGGCTTGTGTTCTTTACTCCAAGGAGTGACGAGGCCAAGACAGTGACGTCCTTTGACAACTTGGGAAGAATTATTGGAAAAAATAAATTCGAGCTGAAAAGGATATCGATTACCATAAAAAGAATAGATTTTTTCGATGCGAAGACCATCAGCACGTTGATGAAAAAATCGGATACGACCTTGTTCGTCACCTGCAAGTTCCAGTTGGTCAGTAGATGCATCGACATAAAAAAGCAAATCTTCAGAAAAACCAAAATCTTCCATACCTGAAGAAACCAGGTTTGGAGTATTGTCAACCAAAGTAACTAGGGGAGCATCAAACGCGCTCTTTTGTCTAAATTCCTTAGTAACAAAAGAGATCAAAGAAGCTCCACGAGACGAAAAAACTGCTTTAAATAAATCATTTTCTACGACAATTTCACGAAAACCAATAGATTCGGGAGACATCGGAATCACGGATTCAACAGGGACAGACGGTGTAAATTCGAGGCTTGCAGGTTGATCTACTTCCACTTTATGGATAGTAGAAGTTTCCAAAGCGACATTATTTACAGATGGAGTCGGAGTCATAAAAAAACTGAAGCCAAACCAGACGGCAAGCATCAGCATCAATGCAATAACTGTATTTTTATTTTCCATGACAGAACTCCACAAGGAAGAGTAATATTACTCAACGGGATCATAACCACCAGGGTTATATGGATGACAACGACATATGCGCCGGAAAGATAGACTCAGACCTTTACATAAACCATATTTTTGAATAGCTTGGTAAGCGTAATCAGAACAGCTTGGATAAAAACGACAGGTAGGGGCCTTGAAGGGAGAAACAAAGCGACGATAGAAAATTATCAGTATGAGGAAAATTTTTTTGAACATGAAATATCCGGCATATCAACTCGTCAGCAGATATTTTATTTCTGACAATACTTGACCATAACTGAGAGAAGGTGACTCTTTTTTCGCAATGATGGAAATATTCACACAAGGTTTGATAGATAAATAATGTATTCGAAAAACTTCCCGCAACAAACGTTTAACCCGATTACGTTGAACGGCCCCACCAATTTTGCGGCTAACAGTAATACCTAGCCTGGTGGGGCCGACCATATTGTCCCTGATAATAATGATGAAATGATCCGTATGATATTTTTTCCCTCGATTCCAGGCATCGTTGAATTCCCGCCGCCGAGTCAATCGGTGCGAAAAGGGAAAAGTCAAAAAAGTCAATTTTAGTTTCCCAGAAATTTACTTGATGGGTATGTCGACAACTAGGCGCTTGCGACCCTTGGCACGACGACGCTTAAGTACGATACGTCCATTAGCAGTCTGCATGCGCTTACGGAAACCATGAGTACGTTTTCTTTTTACATTGCTAGGTTGGTATGTGCGTTTCATACAAATACTCCTTGATTGCTGATGTATTCCACAAGAGGCGAATTATTAAACATAGAAGGAAAAGAAAGTCAAGAAAATAAAAAACTAGGAGATTAAGAAGATTAGGGAAGGAGTATTCTTCTGCTGGGGAAAGAGGGGGCCTGAACAAAAATGATGTTGCAAAAAAAGCGACTCTCTGCTAATTTGAGAGCCTCGTAAAAACAATCGTAATATATGTAAATTATTGTTTTTAAAAAGAAAAAATATATATCAACAGATGTGAATAATTCTGTGGATATTTTTTAGAAAAGAAATCATGTCAAAGAACAAATACTGGCAAGATTGCCTGTCGACACTTGAAAAAAAATTATCCAAACAAAATTTTTCAACGTGGATCAGACCTATTCGTTTAAAAGAAATAACGAATAACCTAATACATCTTGAAGTACCCAATAGGTTTGTCCGAGATTGGATTAATGAAAATTATCAAGAATTGATTGAAAAAACTCTCAACCAAATCATTGGCGAAAAATACCACTTAAAATTAGAAATTTCTACAACAAAAAATACCAATTTAGATACTAACTCAGAAAAAAACGTATCCTTTCCCCTAAAGGAAAACACCGAACAATTTATTCTGGAAGTTAAAAAAAACAACTCATGTCTTTATTTGAACGATAAATATACATTTACAGATTTTGTTCCGGGTTCTTCAAATCAGTTTGCCTACGCAGCAGCAATGGCAGTGGCTAACAATCCCGCTACAACCTATAATCCACTTTTCATCTATGGTGGTGTTGGTTTAGGAAAAACTCATATTATTAATGCTATCGGAAATGAAATAATAAATAAAAACAAAAATCTGAAAGTTTGTTATTATTCATCTGAAAAATTCATGAATGAACTTATTAACTGTTTACGCTACGCGAAAATGGATGAATTTCGCCATAAATTTCGTTCAATGGATGTTTTATTAATCGATGATGTCCAATTTATAGCTGGTAAAGAAAGAACTCAGGAAGAATTTTTTCATACCTTTAATGCTCTTTACGAATCACATAAACAAATAGTCGTTACCTCAGATAAATTTCCAAAAGATATACCAGGTTTGGAAGAGCGGTTGCGCTCAAGATTCGAATGGGGTTTGATTGCCGACATTCAACCACCGGATATAGAAACCAAACAGGCAATTCTAAAGATGAAAGCCGATCAGAACGGTATATTTTTGCCAGAAGACGTTACCCTTTTTCTTGCCAATTCGATTAGCAGTAATGTTCGCGAACTAGAGGGTTATCTGATCAGAATCGGTGCTTATGCAAGTCTGACATCGACACCAATAAATCTGAATATGGCCAAAGAAATTCTTAAAAATATCCTTATCGAAAAAAATAAAGAAATTACCATCGAAGAAATACAGAAAAATGTTGCAGCTTATTTTTCAGTGAAAGTATCAGATTTAAAATCTGCAAAACGTTTAAAAGCTTTAGTAATTCCTCGTCAAATTGCCATGTATATTTCACGTCAACTCACCTCCTATTCCTATCCAGAAATAGGCGACCGATTTGGCGGAAAAGATCATTCAACCATCATCCACGCTATAAAAAAAATAGAAAAACAGATCGAAGAAGACTACCAATTAAAAATAACAATTGAAAATCTTAAAAATTCTTTAAGTCAATAAAAATGAGAAAAAGCTGTTGATAAAACAGTGAATAAGTGGAAATTTTAGTTTTATCCACAAATCTGCTAGAAAAAATTTTATCTATAAGATTTTTTATAAACAAGTTAACATACTGAAATAAATAATATAATTTAAATTATCAAGTAATCCACAAGCATCTACTATTATGTACTTATAAGATTATTAAAACATATAGTAATAATGTCTGTGATAGGAGAAAAAATGGAATTTACAATAGAAAAAGAAGTTTTTTATAAAGGATTATCTAAAATTCAGGGGATAGTAGAAAAAAAAAATACCATTCCTATTCTCTCAAATGTATTAATTGAAACAAATCTAAACGGTATATATTTAACTGCAACAGATCTTGAAGTAGGAATAAAAGCTTTTTATCCTGCTAATATTAAAAAAAATGGTAAAATTACAATATCAGCGAAAAAACTATATGAAATAACAAAAGAACTACCAGATAAAAATGTTACTTTTAAAGTAAAAGAAAATAGTTGGATAGAAATAAAATGTGATAAGTCCATATTTAAAATTGTTGGATTAGCCGCAGATGAATTTCCCTATTTTCCTGAACCAGAAAATGATCAATTCATAAATATAAAAAGTAGTCTTATAAAAGAAATGATAGATAAAACATATTTTTCAATATCTACAGATGAAACTAAATACAATCTTAATGGAATTTTTTTCAAGTCAGAGGATACAGACAAAGGAGAAAAACTGTTATCACTAATAGCAACCGATGGTCATAGATTATCTATGATCAAAAAAAACATTCAAAATAATCAAATAAAAGAATTAGATAAAGGTGTAATTTTCCCTAAAAAAGGAATTTATGAATTAAAAAAAATTGCAGAAGATGGAGAGTCTGATTTAAAAATAGGTTTTATGGATAATAATGCTGTAATTAAGAAAGAAAATATCTTTATAATAATGCGATTAGTTGATGGAGAATTTCCTGATTATAAAAGAGTAGTACCATTGAATAACAATTTAATTGTTACAATAAACAGAAATTCACTATTCCATTCCCTTAAAAGAATATCGATCTTATCTAACGAAAAATCTAAGGGTATAAAAATAAACTTAAAAGAAAATTTAATGGAAATTTCTTCTTCGAATTCAGATTATGGTGAAGCCCATGAAGAAGTTGATATCGATTATAACGGCCCTGAATTAACTATAGGTTACAATGCTCGATACATCATCGATGTTCTACAAACTCAGGAGTCAGAAAAAATTCAAATAAATATCAAAGATAATTTATCACCCGGATTAATAAAATGTTTTGATGATGATGATTATCTTGCTGTCATCATGCCTATGCGTCTTTAATATAAAATGAAAATTAAAAATATAAATCTGGTTAATTTTAGAAACATGGCCAGATTAGATTGGACACCTGATTTACGTTTGAATGTCATTATTGGTGACAATGCTCAAGGTAAAACAAGTATTCTTGAATCTATATATCTAGCTGTTTATTTAAAGAGTTTCAGATCTGCCCGAAATGAAAATCTCATTCAGTATAATAAAAGAACTGCTGTCATTAACATCAATTTAAGAAGTTTCGATATAGATCGAATTATAAAAGTAATAATTCGAAAAGAAAGAAAAGAGGTGCATCTCAACGATAAAAAACCTGATTCATATCAGGATTTTTTTTCTGGGCTTTCTCCAGTTCTTTTTTCTCCAGAAGAACTTCAATTGATTGGGGGGGCTCCTGGAGGACGAAGAACGTTTCTTGACCGAGCTGTTTTTCAGGGAAATAGATCTTTCATCCAAGCAAGTATCGAGTATGCTCGGCACTTGCGCCAAAGAAATAAACTTTTGAAAGAAGGAAGAACATCGGATGAAATTTATCCATGGACTCTCGGGTTAATTCGTACTGGTATCATAATTCGTGCGGAGCGTATTCATTATCTGGAACGACTGAATCCTTTTTTTATGGAAGTCTTTCGCCTTGTTACTGATAACCGAGAATCAGCTGAAATTGAATATCCATTTAAGGACAGAAATATAATTTTTCTTGAAAATGAATCATTCAAGGAATTTGAGCGTTCTCGAGAACGTGAGATCATTTGGAAACAGACTTTAGTTGGGCCTCATCGTGATGATCCAGTATTTATGATCAACGGAAAACCATTAAGACAGTATGCATCACAAGGTCAGCAACGTTCTTTTATACTAGCTTTTAAAATTGCACAAATCATTGAGCTTGAACAGAGAACGGGAGAAATTCCCGTATTGCTTCTCGATGATCTCACCAGCGAACTAGATCAGAAAAGGCAAAAATTTTTTTTAGATTTCATTCAACAGCGGAGTGGGCAGGTTTTTATTACAACCACGGATGTTGATCCCCTGATTAGGAGGGGTCTGACAGAAGGGTCTTTTTATGCTATTGAGGGCGGTGTAATGCGCTCCGTGGCAAACTAAGGAAAGAAGCGCGAAGGTATGACTCAGGAAAAAACTTATCAGGCAGACAGTATCAAGGTCCTTGAAGGGCTCGCGGCGGTCCGGAAAAGGCCGGCTATGTATATCGGATCGACCGGTCCTATGGGTCTTCATCACTTGGTCTACGAAGTTGTCGACAATTCCATTGATGAAGCACTGGCTGGTTACTGTAATGAGGTCTTTGTCATTATTCATGTCGATGGTTCCGTTACCGTGGAAGATAACGGTCGGGGAATTCCTGTCGATATGCATCCAACCCAGTTTAAATCGGCGGCGGAAGTGGTCATGACGGTTCTTCATGCCGGAGGTAAATTTGACAGCGATTCTTACAAGGTTTCCGGGGGACTGCATGGTGTCGGTGTCTCTGTAGTTAATGCTCTCTCGATTCGTCTCGACCTTGAAATAAGACGCAATGGTCATGTTTACCGGCAAAGTTATGAGCGCGGGGTGCCGCAGGCGCCGTTGGCCAAGGAAGGGCAAACGACGAAACGGGGAACCCGCATTACCTTCTGGCCGGACAGCGAAATCTTCGAAACGACTGAATTTTCTTTTGAAATATTATCTCAGCGTTTGCGGGAACTGGCTTTTCTCAACGCTGGTGTGCGTATTCATATTAAGGATGAACGCAGCGAAAAACACCACGATTTTCACTACGAAGGCGGTATTGCTTCGTTTGTTGAATATCTGAACCGGGCGAAGACACCAATCCATCCCAAGCCGATCTATTTTTCCGGCACTAAGGAAGGGGTGGAGATGGAAGTCGCCATCCAGTACAACGACGGCTATGATGAAAAGGTTTTTTCCTTCGCCAATAATATCAACACACATGAGGGGGGAACGCACCTGATTGGATTCAAGGCGGCGTTAACTCGGACGATGAATACCTATGCTGGCGCCAATAACCTGCTCAAAAATATCAAAACCTCAGTTTCGGGGGATGACCTGCGGGAGGGAATGACGGCAGTTATTTCCGTTAAAGTGCCCGAACCCCAATTTGAGGGTCAGACAAAGACGAAACTTGGTAATTCGGAAATAAAGGGTTACGTCGAGAGTCTGATGAATGAAAAACTCGCGGTTTACCTCGAAGAAAACCCCAGCGTCGCCAAACGGATCCTCGAAAAAGGGATTGAGGCGGCCCGCGCCCGGGAAGCGGCCCGCAAGGCGCGGGATCTGACCCGGCGCAAGGGGGCTTTGGAAGGACTTTCTTTGCCGGGAAAACTGGCGGATTGCCAGGAAAAGGATCCTGCCTTGTGTGAAATCTACCTGGTCGAGGGAGATTCCGCCGGCGGCAGCGCCAAGCAGGGGCGGGATCGCCGCTATCAGGCGATTCTCCCCCTGAAAGGGAAGATCCTCAATGTCGAAAAGGCGCGTTTTGACAAAATGCTTACCTCCAACGAAATTCGTACCCTGATCACCGCCATGGGAACGGGGATCGGTAAGGAGGATTTCGACATCGCCAAGCTGCGCTACCATCGTATCATCATTATGACGGACGCCGATGTCGACGGTTCCCATATCCGTACCCTGCTTCTGACCTTTTTCTTCCGGCAGATGCACGAGATCATCGAACGCGGCCATCTTTATATCGCCCAACCTCCCCTTTACAAGGCTAAGCGTGGAAAAAAGGAAATTTATCTGAAGGACGAAGCGGCGCTTCTCGAATACCTGCTCAATGAAGGGGTTGAAGGCATTTCCGTGCAGATGGAGCAAAGCGGCAAGGTGATTCGCGGCAAGCAGATCATTCCGACGTTGCGGAATATCATCGATTACAACAACCTCTTCGACAAGATTACCCACAAAGGCGTCAACCGCGAGGTGTTGCGTATTTTTGTTACCGGCAAGGTCCAGAACGGCTTTGCCGACATGACTGATCTCGCGCCTCTGGCGGAAAAACTCAAAGCGATTGAGCCGCGCGCCAATTTCCAGGTTTTACAGGATCCAGCGCGACTGCTTTTTACTCTCGGCAACGTGCGGGCGCGGATCGATCAGCACATCCTGGAGATACTTTCTTCCCACGAGTACAAGCTGCTGTTGCAGGCGTATCGCTTAGTGGAAGATCTCTGCCGGGACGAGCGGGCCTTCATCTCCTCGGAAGGAAAAGAGGAAGGAATCGTCGGCGACCGTCAGGAACTGCTTGATTTCTTTTTTGAGCGCGCCAAGAAAGGTCAATATATCCAGCGTTATAAAGGGCTGGGGGAGATGAATCCGGAGCAACTGTGGGAAACGACCATGGATCCGGAAAAGCGGATGCTGCTGCAGGTAAAGATCGAGGACGCCATCGCCGCCGACGACATTTTTACCGTGCTCATGGGGGACCAGGTGGAACCCCGCCGGGAATTCATTGAAAACAACGCTCTCAACGTCTCCAATCTCGACATCTAGGCAGAAGAATCCGGACCGCAAACAAGCGCTGAAAGGTCCGGGTTTTCGGAGGAAGATCCATGGATTCGCAGCAGAACCAGAACAAAATGCCGGTCAATATCGAAGACGAAATGCGCAAATCCTATATGGATTACGCCATGAGCGTCATCGTCGGCCGGGCTTTGCCCGACGTACGCGACGGCCTCAAGCCGGTGCATCGCCGGGTGCTGTTCGCCATGAGCGAACTGGGTAACGACTGGAACAAGCCCTATAAAAAATCGGCGCGCGTGGTCGGTGACGTCATCGGTAAATACCATCCTCACGGCGATAGCGCCGTTTACGATACCATTGTGCGCATGGCCCAGAGCTTCTCCATGCGCCACCCGCTGGTGGACGGACAGGGTAACTTCGGTTCCATTGACGGCGACTCGGCGGCGGCCATGCGTTACACCGAGGTACGCATGGATCGGCTGGCCCATGAACTTTTAGCTGATATCGACAAGGAAACGGTCGACTTCGGTCCCAACTACGACGACTCGCTCCAGGAACCCCTGGTCCTGCCCTGCAAGTTTCCCAATCTGCTGGTCAACGGCTCAGAAGGGATCGCCGTCGGTATGGCGACGAAAATTCCGCCCCACAATCTGGGGGAGGTCATCAATGCGCTGATCGCCGTGATCGACAATCCGGCTCTTGATTTTGACGATCTGCTGCAAATGGTTCCGGGTCCCGATTTTCCTACCGGCGGATTCATTCTCGGTCGCGACGGTATTCGCGAGGCCTACGCTACCGGCCGGGGAATAATCCAAACCCGTGCCCGGGCCCTAGTCGAAAAGGACCGCCGCACCGGTAAGGAAAGCATCATCGTTAGCGAGATTCCTTACCAGGTCAACAAGGCCAAGTTGATCGAGAAGATTGCCGAACTGGTCAAAGAAAAGAAGATCGAAGGTATTTCCGACCTGCGCGACGAATCGGACCGGGACGGTATGCGCATCGTCATCGAGCTGAAGAAAGATTCGATCCCCGAGGTCATTCTCAATCAGCTCTACAAGATGACCCAGATGCAATCCTCCTTCGGCATTATCATGCTTGCCATCGTCGCCGGGCAGCCGCGCATTCTCGCTCTACGCGAGGTGCTGGACCGCTTCATTGAACATCGCAAGGAGATCATCACCCGGCGTTGCATCTTCGAGCTAAAAAAGGCCGAGGCCCGCGCCCACATTCTCGAAGGTCTCAAGATTGCCTTGGAGAACCTCGATGAGGTGATCCAGATCATCAAGAGCAGCGCCAGTCCGGCCGAGGCCAAGGAGCGGTTGATGGCGCGCTTCGGCTTTTCCGCGCTGCAGGCCCAGGCGATCCTCGATATGCGCTTGCACCGTCTTACCGGCCTGGAACGGGACAAGATCATCGCTGAGTACAACGAGATCCTTGCGTTGATCAAGCGTCTCAAGGAGATTCTCGCCAGCGAGGTGGAAATTCTCTCTATCATCAAGCAGGAACTGGGGGAAATCAAGGAGCGCTTCGCCAATTCCCGGCGCACCGAGATCATCGCCAAAAGCGGCGAACTCTCCCTCGAAGATCTGATCGTCGAGGAAGATATGGTGGTGACCGTTTCCCATACGGGCTACATCAAACGTAACGCCGTTTCCCTCTACCGCGCTCAGCGCCGGGGCGGCAAGGGCAAGACCGGGATGCGGCCCAAAGAGGAGGATTTTGTCGAGCATCTCTTCATTGCTTCGACCCACGCCTATATCCTGGTTTTCACCGACCTAGGCAAGGTCTACTGGCTCAAGGTCCACGAAATCCCCCAGGGCGGTCGAGCTACCCGCGGTAAGGCCATCGTCAACCTGCTGCAGCTCTCCAGCGAGGAGAACGTCACCTCGATCCTGCCGGTCAAGGAGTTCGTCGAAGACAAATACATCGTTACCGCCACCCGCAACGGCGTGGTCAAGAAAACCGAACTGATGGCCTATTCCAACCCACGGGCCGGCGGTATCATTGCCTTGACCATCGACGAGGGGGATCGTCTAGTCTCCACCCGCCTCACCGACGGTACCATGGATATCCTCCTGGCCAGCAGCCACGGTAAGTCGATTCGCTTCCCAGAAAGTGACGTCCGTTCCATGGGCCGCACTTCCCGAGGAGTGCGGGGGATGATGCTCGAAGCTGGGGACAGCATCATCGGCATGGAAGTGGTCACTGACGCCACTGCCGCGACCTTGGTCACGGTCACCGAGAACGGCTACGGCAAGCGTACCGACCTCGACGAATACCGGGTGCAGAGCCGCGGGGGCAAGGGTATCATCACTATTAAGACCACCGAGCGTAACGGCAATGTTGTCGACATCAAGCTGGTCAACGACGAATCGGATCTCATGTTCATCACCGACCGCGGTAAGGTGTTGCGTACCGGCGTCTCCACCCTCTCGGTCATCGGCCGCAATACCCAGGGGGTGCGGCTGATGGTTCTGGAGGGCGGAGAACGGATTGTCGCCGTCGCCCGCTTGGCTGAAAAGGATGAGGAAGATGGAGATTCGGAAGCTGAAGAAGAAGCTTTTACAGGAGGAACGGACCCGCCGGAGGAAGAACTCTAAGGCTTACCGGTTAATCTGGGGAGCACTTCCGATTCTGGCGCTTCTTCTTCTGGTGGGAGGGGTCTGGGAGTTCTACCAGCGCGAGGGACGGGACCTAAAATATTATGCCCGGGCTGAAGCGCAGAAGATTGTGGGCGATCATCGGGAAGCGTCACGTCTCTATAAAAAACTCCAGCGTCGACACCCCGATTCCCCGAAGGCGGACGATGCCCTCTACCAGTTAGGGCTGATCCGCCGGCTTCATCTCAAAAGCTATCCGGAAGCAATTCTCGCTTTCCTTTTGCTGGAAAAAGACTACCCCGATTCCCCACTGGCGGCGAAGGCTCTGCAGCAGGCGGCCGAGATCTACAAGAATCAGCTTCTCGACTATCCCCGGGCGCTTGTCATTTACCAGAAGCTTTTTGACCGGGGCGGAAACGAAGCGGCCACCGCTCAATACCAAGTTGCCGATTGTTATTTCCGGCTCAACAACTTTGAGCAGGCCCGCATCGAGTTCGAAAGCTTGCTGAAGAACTATCCGCACAGCCCGGGGAGCGCTGAGGCGCACTATCGCCTGGCGGTTATTCTCGCTCTGGAGGGACAGGAAAAGATGGCCATGGAACGTTTCGCCGAGATGGAAAAACTCTGGCCGGAGAGTTCCTATACCATCGAAGCCCGTTTCGCTCGAGCGGGGATTCTGGAGGATCGCGACGATTTGCGGGGGGCGCTGAAGCTTCTGGAGGAACTGCGCGGCAGTTATCCGAACGGGGACATTCTCAAACAGCGGATAAACCAGGTAAAGACTCGCATCAGGAAAAAGGCTCAGGGATAGTGGAGACTATGGATATCGCGGTAATCGGTGCCGGAAGCTGGGGGACGACCCTGGCCAATCTGCTGGCGAAGAAAGAGCATCGGGTGACCCTCTGGGTCTATGAACGGGATCTCGCTGAGCGCATGGTTGTCAGTCGGGAGAACGATCTCTATCTCCCCGGTTTTTCCCTAGCCCCCCATCTCGCCTTCACCGCCGATCTCGAAGAGGCGGTACGGGAGCGGCAGTTGCTGCTGCTGGTTCCACCGTCCCAGGTCATGCGCCAGGTCGTTTCGGAAATGGCTGGATGGATCGGCGAGAAGACCCTGCTGGTTTCCGCCTCCAAGGGAATCGAGAACGATTCCCTGCAGACTATGGCGGAAGTCATCGGCGAATGCCTGGATTCCAAACGCCGCGAGCGCCTGACCATTCTCTCCGGTCCTTCCTTCGCCCGCGAGGTGGCGGCGGAAATGCCCACTGCCGTGGTTGCCGCTTCCAGCGATCCGGAGTCCGCCGCTCTGATCCAGGAGGTATTCAGTACCCCCTATTTCCGGGTCTATACCAATGACGATGTCATGGGAGTGGAGTTGGGTGGAGCGTTGAAAAACGTCATTGCCCTGGCGGCGGGAGTTTCCGATGGTCTTGGCTTCGGTTATAATACCCGAGCGGCCCTGATTACCCGCGGCCTCGCGGAGATGAACCGCATGGGTCAGGCCCTAGGCGCTAATCCGGTAACCTTCGCCGGGCTGGCGGGGATGGGCGATCTGGTTCTCACCTGCACCGGCGACCTCTCCCGAAACCGTACCGTCGGTATGGAACTGGGCCGGGGGCGAAGCCTCACGGAGATTCTGGCGGGGATGAAGATGGTCGCCGAAGGCGTGAAGACCACACTCTCCGCGTACCATCTGGCTTGTCGTCTCGGCGTGGAAATGCCGATTACCGAGCAGATGTATCGGATCCTCTACGAGAACAAGGATCCGCATCAGGCCGTTACCGATCTAATGTTGCGTGGCCTCAAGGCTGAAGCGCTCTGAACTCCAATGGTAAGGAGATCCCCATGATCCGGCGTTTCATCGGCGCTTGTTTCTGTGTCCTGTTCCTTTCCACCTCCGTTTCTGCCGCAGAGTTCGCCCTTATCCGGACCAGCCTCGGCGACATCAAGGTAGAGCTCAACCGGGAAAAAGCTCCGCTATCGGTAGCGAACTTCGTCGCATATGCCGAGCAAGGCTTTTACAAGGAGACGATCTTTCACCGGGTGATCAAGGATTTCATGATTCAGGGAGGAGGCTTCACCGCCGACATGCAACGCAAGGAAACCCTTCCCCCGATCAAAAATGAAGCGACCAATGGCCTGAAAAACCTGCGCGGAACCATCGCCATGGCCCGTACCAATGTTATCGACAGCGCGACCAGCCAGTTTTTCATCAACCACAAGGATAATGACTTCCTCGACCACCGCGGGGTTTCCCCGGCAACTTACGGGTACGCAGTCTTTGGTCGGGTGGTGCGGGGGTTGGAAGTGGTCGACGCCATTGCCGGGAAGAAGACCGGGGGCCAGGGCTTGTTCAAGGATATTCCGGTCGAGTCGGTGATTATCCGCGACGTTACTTATCTGCAAGAAGGGCGATAGCTTATCGGTCCACTTCCCGAAAGCTGATTTCCGACGGAAATCTCATCCGGCGCGGGGGAGCGAAATTTGACCAGCATCCGCATCATGACATACAGCGTAGGGCAGTGTCGGGGCGCGGACGGACGGGTCGATCCCGAGCGTATAGCCGCAGTGATCGATGAAGGGAGACCGGATCTCCTGGCTCTGCAAAACCTGGAAACAGAAACCTTGCCCGATCAACTCGACCATCTCGCCCGGCAACTCGGCATGCGCGCCTATCGTGCCCCCCAGGCCTCGGGCAGCGGCTGGCTCGCTCATCTTCCGCTCAAGGGGATTCAGGGGTACGACCTCGGCGCGGGGGGTTCCGTCCTCCGGGCCGATCTCGATCTGGATGGAAAACGCCTGCATCTGCTCAACCTGAAGCTGACCGCGGGTCACCAGGCGCGACAGCGGCAGATCGCCGCTCTCGTCGGCCCCGACCTGCTTGGCGACCGCTCCTTGACCTGTGCCACCCTGCTTCTCGGCGACTTTGCCGATACCTTCTGGGGTGCCGGCAATCTCGCCCTCAGCCTGCACCTCAAAAAGGCTGTCGGTTCTTTATGGCGCGGCACCTATCCCGCCACCCTGCCGCTCATCGACCGGGATCGCGCCTATTATCGGGGTCACCTGCGCATCATCGCTACCCGCATCTTGAAAAATGCCGCGGCCCGCCAGGCCTGCCGCCACCTGCCGCTCATCGTCACCTGTGAGATTACCGATCCGAGAACCTTCCTGCGTGCGGAAAAACTGGAGCGCAGCCGCATGGAAGTCGCGCCGGGCTGAGGAAGTTATACACACTTGTGGATAAGGCTGTTGAAAAACAAACTGCGGGACGAATGAGCCGCCGCCGTGCCCTGCTTCTTCTGGAACGCCTCGAAGCCCTCTATCCCGACGCCCAATGCGCGTTGCACTTTCAAACGCCCCTGCAACTGCTTGTCGCTACCATCCTTTCGGCGCAATGTACCGATCTCCGGGTCAATCAGGTGACCCCCGACCTTTTCAGCCGTTATCCCGACGCTCCTTCCCTGGCTGCCGCCGACCCCGTCGAACTTGAGGATCTTATTCGCTCCACCGGGTTTTTCCGCAACAAGGCGAAAAACCTCATCGGCTGCGCCCGGGCCTTGGTTGAACGCCATACCGGCGAAGTGCCGCAGCGCATGGAGGAGCTGGTCGCCCTGCCCGGAGTCGGACGCAAGACCGCCAACGTCATTCTCGGCAACATTTTCGCTACCCCTGGGATGGTGGTCGATACCCACGTCAAGCGTCTCGCCGGTCGCTTCGGCTGGACCCGGGAAAGCGACCCGGTGCGCATTGAGAAGGATCTCTGCCGATTGCTTCCTGAAGAACGTTGGACGCAAACCAGTCATGTTCTCATCCTGCACGGCCGAGCTCTGTGTAAAGCGCCCATTCCCCATTGCTCCCGCTGTCCGGTTGTCGACCTTTGCCCCCGCATCGGTGTCGGCCGCAGCCATTGAACCGGTCATTTTTCACGTGAAACAAAAACGGCTCCTGCCCGAAAAGGCAAGAGCCGTTTTTTTCACCAGGGTCGCCCTTGGCGGTCAATCCTGTTTCTCCGGATCATCTTCTTCTTCCGGTAAAGTAGGAATCAGGGTGATGCTTTGATCATCCTCCCGGGGTTTGTCGGAAATCTGTTTGGTCGAGTTGTCGAGGCTGATCGATTTGCCTTCGCGGTCAAAGACCGAATTGTCATCGAGGATGACCAACCCCAGGCGTTCCGCCACGTCTCGGCGGTACTGGTACTGGTGGTTGAGCTTTTCGCGGCGGAGGCGATAGCTGAGATACATCCAGACCATGGCAAAGATGGCCGCGACCCCGAGCAGCACCCCGAGGGAGGCGAGGAGATAGAAAGCCGCACGTTCGCCGGCATGGCCGATGAAAATGAGAATATCGTCGATCTTGTAGATGATGCCCGCAGCCAGCACCAGCATCAGCAGGCCAAGAAGGAAGGGAACTTGGCGGGTGATGTTGAGAGCGACCTGGAGTTTGGAAGGGGAGGAGAGATCGCCGCCGAACCCGGCCGCCAAGTCTTTGCTCGTCGAATGGGAATAGTCGTAGAGATATTTGTTGAAAAAGAGAATGACGACCCCGAACATGAAGGTGATGGCCACCGGTGCGATGAAGGAAGCGAAGATATAGGGGCGCCAGGGGAAGGCTGCGTCGGGGGAAGAAAGGTGGATGATAAAGCAGACGAAGAAAATTAACCCTTCGATCACCATCAGAATAATCAAATAGTTGAGGATGAAACTTTTAAGTTCCGTCTTGTCGAAAAGATTGGCGATACCTTTAAGTTTTTCGTCGGAAGTGCCGCTCATGGAAAAATCCTTTGGTCAGTTTTGATTGAGGCATCGCTCCGTGACGCGAGCGGGACCGGCAGGCGAGCCGAGTGGGTTGAATGGGGAATAAGGGCAGTATAAACGTAAATGAAGGGGCATATTAGCAGTCTTTCGTTTAATAATCAAACGGTGAGAACCTTTCCTGATGATTCCGTCAACAGATGCCGAGGCGGGTGGAAAAATTGACAGGAGGGCGCCAAGAAGGTATCTTACCGGGGTTTTTACGAGATGAAGCCAACCCCGAGGAGAGAAAGGAAAGCGGAAATGTTACCAGCGGCCAAAGGCGATATCGTGACCGTTCAGTATACGGGCACGTTGAGCAACGGCGAGATCTTCGATGAGTCTCCCGAGGACCGTCCCTTACAGTTTGTCATCGGCAAGAAAGAGGTGATCCCCGGCTTCGAGGAAGCCGTGATCGGCATGGTGACCGGCGAAAAACGCACGGTTACCATCCCCGCCGTTCAGGCCTACGGGGAAAAGCTACCGCAGCGAATCGAGGAGATCGATCGTGCGCGGCTGCCGGAGGCGATCGCCCCCCGCGTCGGCGATCGTCTGGAGATTGTTGGCCACGACAACAGCCGCCGAATTGTCGAGGTTGTCGCAGTCAGCGACCAGACCCTGACCCTCGACGGCAATCATCCCCTGGCGGGAAGGGATCTGACCTTCGACATCGCCATGGTGGAAGTGGTTAAACAGCCTAAGCTTTTCTAGCCAACGGACGCCGGCAGCGGAAACAGGGCCCCGCTTCGAGACGGAGAGGGGCTTTTTTGCGTCCGCTGGCAGCGGCGATAGGGTTTGAAAATAATAATGTAGTCAGCAGAATCGTCAGATTGTCATGGGACTTCGGCGAAGCTTTCCTCGGCTATGGTCAGAAGCCAGAGGGACTGCTGGGAGTCGCCATTGGCGGCGATGGAAAAGGGCCGGCTAGCCCCGGTAAAATGGGTAACCTGGGAAAGTGCTGTGCGCAGACTCTCCCGGTCGCGGACCTCAGGTTGGGTCATCAACTGTAACAACAAACTGGCGACGTCATAGCCTTGGGCTTCGAGAATACTCGGAGCGGCTCCGTAGCGGGCGCGGTAAGTATCCACGAAATGCCGGACATTGGCGGCATCGGCGTCGGCATAGAAACCATCGGCAAAAAACGCCCCTTGCAGGAATTGGCCGGAACTGCGAAGAAGTTCCGGGGATTTCCAACCCGAGATCCCGAGCAGTTGTACGCCCTGAAGTCCGTAGTAACTCAACTGCGGAGCGATCAGCCTGATTTTTTCCGGATAATCGGGAATGAACAGGGCCTGGAAGGGGGGGGGATCGTTCGCCGGGAGGGCATGGCTGTTGGGATCTTCCCCTTTGAGCAGGCGCAGGGGAATACGGAAGTCGGTGAGACTTTCCTTGTAACCTTCGCTGGCGACGATTTGCCCGCCGCGGCGCATCACGCTGTTGACGAAAAGACCGGCAAGTTCTTTACCCTGTGAAGATTCAGGATAGAGCACGGCGAAGCTGGTCAGTCCCCGGCGCTCCATCGCCTGGCTCAACAGCGCCTCAACCTGTGCCTGAGACGTCAGCGAATGACGGAAGATGAAGTTGCCGATATCGGGAATTCCCGTTTTGGGGGTCAGGGCGAAAAGGGGAATGCGCAAGAGCTGGGCCTGCCGTGCGCAGACGGCGGCGGCGCCGCCAGTGATCGGTCCGGCAATGGCGAGAACACTCGGGTCGGCAGCCAGTTCATTAACGGCGCGGGTACTCTCCTCGGGATTGGCGCCCGAATCGCGAATCAGCAGCCGGATGCCGGGATAGTTCTGACCGTGCACCTCCACAGCGAATTCCATGCCCTGCCGTACCAGTTGGGCGAAGGGAGCGTGACGACCCTGCAAAGGAAGAAGCACCCCCAGGCTTCGTTCCGGAAAGGGTTGCGAGGGCGTCGTCGGGGGGAGGGACGCGGGGACGGGGGGGGGCGCCGGTGACCGGTCGGCGAAAGTGGCGGGATCACCGCCGCCGAGCTTGTTCCAGAGGGCCTCGGCTTCATTCCGGTAAGGGAAGGCGACCGGGCTTTGTAAGACCTTGGCCAGAAGAAGCTGCGCCTGTTCGGCGAGCCCCTGTTGAAGGGCGCGGGTCGCCTGCTGGGTGCGGGCATCCAGTCCGAGAGGGGTTCCTTGGAACATGAAAACCGCTTCGTTGAGATCACCGTTGGAAATCCGCTCACTCAGGATGTCATGGGCGAGGGCGAGCAGACTTGGGTCACGGCCATCCCCTTGGCGCTGAATGACGGCCAGGGCTTCCAGATGCTGACCCCGGGATGACTGGATCTCCGCCAAGGCTGTCGCCCGGCGGAGGCCGTCGGCGGGTTGCAACTGCCCCGGGTTACTTTTGAGCAGGCGGGCTACGGCCGATTCCTGCTGACCGGAGGCGGCGAGGGCCAATCCCTCGACGAGCAGGGCTTCGGCGCTCTTTTTCTCATCGGGAATGCGGCCGGTATAGAGCAGCGCCTCCTTATGACTTCCCTCTTCCAGAAAGATCCGGGCGAGGTAAAGATAAGCGGTCGGCAGTTGGGGATCCTGGAAGTTGCGGATAACAAAGCCGCGCAGCTGGGAGAGCGCCTCCTGGCTGTCCCCGTCTTCATAGGCGGAGATTCCCCGCGCCAGAGCCGGATCGTCGGCGCTCGTCGCAACGGCGGAAAATGCCGTTATGAAGAGCAGTAAAATGGTGCAGAACCAGACGGCGCGGCGGCCTGACATAAGCCCCTCCCGGTAAAATATCTCAATCAAACAGATTCTTGACCTTATCAAAAAAACTCTTGCCCATAGGGTGCATCTCTTCGCCGCTCTCTCGGGCGAACTCTTCGAGCAATTCCCGCTGGCGGGGGGTGAGATGGGTGGGGGTCTCTACCCTCAGCACCACCAGCTGGTCCCCCCGGCCGTAGCCCTGGAGGCTGGGGATGCCCTTGCCGGGCAGGTTCAGCACTTTTCCCGACTGGGTGCCGGGAGGCACCTTGACCTTCAGCTTGCCGTCGAGGGTCGGTATCTCGATCTCGGAACCCAAGGCCGCTTGAACGAAGGAGATGGGCGTTTCGCAGATGACGTCCTGCCCTTCGCGTTTGAAGATTGGATGATCCTTGACCGTGATGACCACGTAGAGATCTCCGGGCGGGCCGCCCTGGGAGCCGATTTCCCCTTCACCGCTGAGTTTGAGGCGGCTGCCGGTCTCGACCCCGGGCGGGATCTTCAGTGAGATGGTCCTTTTGCCCTTGATCTTGCCGGTGCCGCGACATTCCGGGCAAGGATTTTCGATGATTCGTCCCTCGCCGCCGCAGGTGGGACAGGGGCGGGTCAGGGAGAAGAAACCCTGCTGGTAACGGACCTGCCCCGTGCCGTGGCAGGTTGGGCAGGTCTTCGGGCTGGTTCCCTTACGGGCGCCGGTGCCGCCGCAGGCTTCGCAGGTCTGGTGCCGGGGAATCTGAACCTTGGTTTCCAGACCGAAGGCGGCTTCCTCGAAGGAGATGGTGAGATTATAGCGCAGGTCGTCGCCGCGACGGCCACGACTGCGCCGGGAGGCTCCCCCGCCGAAAATATCGCCGAAGATGTCGCCGAAGATATCCTCGAAAGGAGTTCCGCCGAACCCGAAGCCTTCAGAGGAAAAACCGCCGTTGCCGCCTAGCCCGGCATGGCCGAACTGGTCGTAAGTAGCGCGTTTCTGAGCGTCGGAGAGGACCGCATAGGCCTCGGTCAGCTCCTTGAAGCGTTCTTCGGCTTGTTTGTCACCGGGATTCTTGTCCGGATGGTATTGCAGGGCGAGACGCCGGTAGGCCTTTTTGATCTCGGTATCGCCGGCGTTGCGATTGACGCCGAGCACCTCGTAATAGTCGCGTTTACCGTTAGCCAAGGGACGATCCTTCTTTCATAAAAAATGCATGTAGGGGCGACGCATGCGTCGCCCCTACGGCGGGTCGGAAAAAGGAGAAATTCACCTTATTTCTTGTTCTCGTCGACTTCCTCGAACTCGGCGTCAACCACGTTTTCGCCCCCTTCTTTGGTGGCGCTTTCCGTGGTCGTGCCTTCGCCGGCCCCTTCGTGCTGAGCCTTGGCGTAGATAGCCTCGGCCAGTTTGTGCGAAGCCTGGGCAAGAGCCTCGGTCTTCTTCTGAATCTCTTCGACGTTTTCCCCTTCCATGGCCTTCTTGAGTTCTTCCATGGCGTTGTTGATCTTGCCCTTGGCCTCGGCGTCGATCTTGTCGCCGTGCTCGGCCAGCGACTTTTCGGTGCTGTAGACCAGGCCATCGGCCTGATTGCGGGTCTCGATCAGTTCGCGCTTTTTCTTATCCTCGCCGGCATGGGCTTCGGCATCCTTGACCATCTTCTCGATTTCGGCGTCGGAGAGGCCGGAGGATGCGGTGATGCGGATCGACTGCTCCTTGCCGGTGCCGAGATCCTTGGCCGAGACATGGAGAATGCCGTTGGCGTCGATGTCGAAGGTCACCTCGATCTGCGGCACGCCGCGCGGCGCGGCGGGGATGCCGACCAGTTCGAAGCGGCCGATGGTTTTGTTGTCGGAGGCCATTTCTCGCTCGCCCTGAAGGACATGCACCGAGACTGCCGGCTGGTTGTCGGCGGCGGTGGAGAATATCTGGCTCTTCTTGCAGGGGATGGTGGTGTTCTTCTCGATCAGCTTGGTCATGACCCCGCCCAGAGTCTCGATGCCGAGGGAGAGGGGGGTGACGTCGAGAAGCAGGACGTCCTTGACTTCCCCTTTGAGCACGCCCCCCTGGATGGCGGCGCCGATGGCAACAACCTCGTCGGGATTGACCCCTTTATTGGGGGTCTTGCCGAAGATCTCCTGGACCCGCTTTTGTACCGCCGGCATACGAGTCATGCCGCCGACGAGGATAACTTCGTCAATATCCGAGGCCGAAAGACCGGCGTCCTTGATGGCGGTCTTGCACGGTTCGACCAGCTTGTTGAGCAGGTCTTCGCAGAGGCTTTCCATCTTGGCGCGGGTCAGTTTGATCAACAGGTGTTTGGGACCACTGGCGTCGGCGGTGATGAAGGGGAGGTTGACCTCTGTCTCCATCGAGCCGGAGAGCTCACACTTGGCCTTCTCCGCCGCTTCCTTGAGGCGTTGCAGGGCCATCTTGTCGCTGCGCAGGTCGATCCCCTGCTCCTTCTTGAACTCGCTGGCGACGTAGTCGATGATGCGCTGATCGAAGTCCTCGCCGCCGAGGAAGGTGTCGCCATTGGTCGACTTGACCTCGAATACGCCGTCACCCAGTTCGAGGATGGAGACATCGAAGGTACCGCCGCCGAGGTCGAAGACCGCGATCTTCTCTTCCGCTTTCTTGTCCAGGCCGTAGGCGAGGGAGGCGGCGGTCGGCTCGTTGATGATGCGCAACACGTTGAGCCCGGCGATCTTGCCGGCATCCTTGGTCGCCTGGCGCTGGGAGTCGTTGAAGTAGGCAGGGACTGTGATGACCGCGTCGGTCACTTCCTCACCGAGATAGTCTTCCGCCGTCTGCTTCATCTTCTGCAGGATCATCGCCGAGATTTCCGGCGGGCTGTAATTTTTGCCCCGGGCCTCGACCCAGGCGTCGCCGTTATCCGCCTTGAGAATCTTGAAGGGGCTGATCTGGATGTCTTTCTGCACCGCCTCCGAATCAAACTTGCGGCCGATCAGACGCTTGATGGCATAGAGGGTGTTTTCCGGATTGGTGACCGCCTGCCGCTTGGCCTGCTGCCCCACCAGGCGCTCGCCGTTTTCGGCGAAGCCGACCATCGACGGCGTGGTGCGAGCCCCTTCCGAGTTGGCGATGACGACCGGCTCGCCGCCTTCCATGACCGCCACGCACGAGTTGGTGGTGCCGAGGTCGATACCGATGACTTTACCCATAATGATGTCCTCCTTGTGTTGAGCCCTTTTAACGGGTGATTTTTGGTGGTTTGAGCAAGGACGGCTAGGCGACGGGCGCCTTGGCCACCATGACCAGGGTGGGGCGGAGCAGACGACCGTTGAGCTGGTAGCCCTTCTGCAACTCCTTCACCACCGTATTCGCCGGATGGTCGGCGCTCTCCAGTTGTCCCATCGCTTCGTGCCAGGCCGGATCGAAGGGCGCGCCTTCCGCCTGGATCGGGGTGACGCCGAATTTTTCCAGGCTTTTGGCAAAGAGACCGAGGGTCATCTCCACCCCCTGCCGCAAACTTTCCTCGCCGCCGCTCCCTTCCTGGCGGGCATGTTCGAGAGCCCGCTCCAGATTGTCCAGCACCGGCAGCAGTTCCTTGAGGATATTTTCGTTGGCAAAGCGCGCCAAGTCTTCTTTCTCCTTCTGGGCGCGGCGTCGGAAGTTCTCCAAGTCGGCCCGTTCGCGCAGATAGAGATCCCAGTTCTTGCGGGCCTCTTCTTGGGCCGCCGCCAGCTGCTCCTCAAGGGTCGGAGTGGTCTCCGGGGTTTCGGACTCGGCCGCCGGCGCTTCCTCGACGGTTTCGGCGGCGGTTTCCTCGGCGGCGGGAAGGGCCTGCTCTTTCAGTTTTTCGGATTTTTTTGCCACGATATGCGTTCTCCTGTGTCTGTCTATTCCAATTCGTTTTCAAGGATCTGGCTGACCAGGCGCGCGGTGTAGTCGACCACGGGAATCACCTGGGAATAGTTCATGCGGCTGGGGCCGATTACCCCGAGGGTGCCGATCGTCCCCCGGCTGCTCGAATAGTTGGCGGTAATCAGGCTGCACCCCTCGATTTCGCGGTATTCGGACTCGCTGCCGATGAAAATTTGTACCCCCCGAGCCAGTTGGCTTTTGTCGAGCAGTTCGACCAGCAGGCTTTTCTGCTCGAAAGTCCGAAAGAGCCGCTTCATCCGTTCCAGATCCTTGAATTCGGGTTGTTCCAGGATGTTGGCGGCCCCTTCGATGTAGACCTGGCCCCCAAATTCGTCGCTCATGGCCTCTTGCGAGAGTTCCAGGGCGCGGCTTAGCAGCTTGTCGTAGATCGCTTTCTCCTCGGCCATTTCCCGGACGATCTTGGCTTTGATCTCCTGGATGCTCAGGCCGCTGAGGGTCTGGTTAAGATAGTTGGAAATCTGTTCCAGTTCCGATTGGGAAAGGGACAGGTCAGTTTCGATGACCTTGTTCTGCACCATCCCGGAACGGGAGACAAAGATGACCAGCAGCCGCCCCTGGGAGATTTTGAGAAACTCGATATGACGGAAGACCGTGCAGTTGAAGCGCGGCGTCATCACCACCCCGGCGTAGCTGGAGATGGCGGAAAGCACCTTGCCCGCCTCCCGTAACCGCTCTTCGACACGCAGGCCGTCGATTCGGTAATATGCTTCAATGCGGGTCTTCTGTGCTGGGTCGAGCTGGCCGATCTGAAGCAGGGTATCGACGTAGAAGCGGTAGCCCTTTTCCGTTGGCACCCGGCCCGCCGAGGTATGGGGAGAGACGATGTAGCCCATCTCTTCGAGATCGGCCATGACGTTACGCACCGTCGCCGGCGAGAGACCGATCTGATGGCGGCGCGTCACCGCCCGGGAACCGATCGGTTCGGCTGTGCCGATGTAATCCTCGACAATTGCTTCGAGAATGCGCCGGCTGCGCTCGTTGAGTTCATCGCTCATGGTTTTTTCCGGCCCCAAAAAACTCAAGCCGGAAAGCCCGGCCGTTAATGCCTTAGCACTCATCACTTCCGAGTGCTAACACGGCACAACATAACAATGCCCCTTTTCTTTGTCAAGGGCAAAGCCCCCCATTACAGGGCATTTTCTCCCGTGAAAAAGGGGTACGGGGCAGGCTAGAGAAAGGGGAGGATCAGGTGATCGAAGATGAGCCAACCGGAAAGATCAAAGGTCCAGCGCCCCGCTTCATGGCGCAGATGGCTGCCGGTGCGGGCGATGGCCGTGGCGAAGTGGGTGGCGAGAGATGTTCCGAAGCGCGCGGCGAAATCCCGGTCGTCGATTCCTTCGGCGGTGCGCAGGCCGAGGTAGAGAGTTTCCGCCATGGCCCCGGCGCGGTCAAAGCGTTCCAACTCCACCAGGGGGTCGCGCCCCGTTCCCAACACCTGCCCATAGGCGGCGAGATCGCCGGGAACCGTCAGGCGCCGACCCCAGCCGGCTGGATCGAAGGCATGGGCGCCGGCGCCGAGGGCCAGGCACCCCTGGCGGCGCCAGTAGCCGAGGTTGTGGCGGCATTCGCGCCCGGGGCGGGCGTAATTGGAGATTTCGTAATGATGGAAACCAGCTGCGTCCAGGTCGTCGTGGAGGAGAGTAAACTGCCGGGCGTAGCTCTGTTCGTCGGGAAGGGCCAATCCCCCCCGGCGCTGAAGGTCATGGTAGGGGGTTTCCTCCTCCACGCTCAGGCCGTAGCAGGAGAGGTGATCCGGTTCCAGGGCGAGAAAAGCGGCAATCTCCCGTTCCAGGTCGGCCGGACTTTGGCCGGGGCGGGCATAGATCAGATCGAGTCCAAGATTATCGAAGCCCGCCGCGCGACTCCAGGCCACCGCCTGGCGGATTTCGGCGGTGCTGTGGATGCGGCCAAGCTGGGCCAAGGCCTGATCATCGAGGGACTGGGCGCCGAGGGAGAGGCGGTTGACCCCGGCGGCACGGTAGCCGGCAAGGGATTGGGGGGAGAGGGTGCCGGGGTTGGCTTCGAGACTGATTTCACAACCGGCAACGAAGCCGAAGCGGGCGGCAGCCGCTTGCAGAATTCGGCCGACCTGAGCCGGTGTCAGCAGTGAAGGGGTGCCGCCGCCGAAAAAGACCGTCGTCAGCGGTCCCTCCCACATACCGCTGGCTGCGGCCAGATTCAGTTGTTGGAGCAGCCGTTCGACATACTCCGCCAGCAGCGCCGGGGAATGGCGATCAGTAGAGAAGAAGTCGCAATAAGGGCACTTGCGGGCACAGAAGGGGATGTGCAGGTAGAGGGAGGTCATCGGGCATTGAAAAGGCGGGGGAGTTCCCCGCCTTTTTCCGTTGGGCAAGGCAGACAGGCCTAGTGGAAGTCCGTGAACTGGCTGGCGTTGATCCACAGGTGGGCGACGATGCTGACGGCGTAACCGAGGGCGACGGCCCACGTCCATTTGAGATGATTGCCAAAGGTGTAGACGCCGCGGGCGGCCCCCATCAGGGCAACGCCCGCGGCCGAGCCGATGGAAAGCAGGCTGCCGCCGACGCCGGCGGTCAGGGTGACCAACAGCCACTGGCCGTGAGACATGTGCGGATCCATGGTCAGCACAGCGAACATGACCGGGATGTTGTCGACCACCGCCGAGAGGAGGCCGATCATGACGTTGGCGGTGGTCGGTCCCAGGTCGAGGTAAAGATATTGGGAGGTCACCGCCAGGTAGCCGAACTGGCCGAGGCCGCCGACGCAGAGAATGACGCCGTAGAAAAAGAGCAGGGTATCCCACTCGGCGCGGGCGATTTTGCGGAACAGGTCGAAACCGATGCCGGGGCCGTGGCCGTGTTCACCGGGCGCCACAGCCACGGCAGTGCCATGTTCGTCGGGATTGTGGCCGGTCATGTCCAGCGGTTGGTCGCCGGTGCCAAGGCGATGTTCCGCTTTTTTCAGCCAGTAGCCGAAGAAGCCGAGGTAGCCGAGGCCGAGCATCATCCCGGCCGCCGGGGGAAGGTGCAGGAAATTGTGGAATGAAACCGCCGTGACGATGGTGCAGAGAAAGAGAAAAATAATGCGTTTGGCGCCCTGTTTCATTTGCACCAGACACTGCAAGGCTTCCGGGCGCTCTTTGCTGACGGAGAAACTCATCAGGGCCGCCGGAATGATCCAGTTAAGCAGGGAGGGGATGAAGATGGCGAAAAATTCGGCGAAATCGACCTTGCCCTTCTGCCAGACCATCAGTGTGGTGATGTCGCCGAAGGGGGAGAAGGCGCCGCCGGCATTGGCGGCGACCACGATGTTGATACAGGCGACGATCAGAAATTTTTTGTTGTCGCCGCCGACCGCCATGGCCACCGCGCCCATCAGTAGCGCCGTGGTCAGGTTATCCGCCACCGGCGAAATGAAAAAGGCGAGTAATCCGGTCATCCAGAAGACCGTGCGCAGGGTGAAGCCGCGACTGACCAGCCAGGAACGCAGGGCCTGGAAGACATTGCGCTCATCCATGGCATTGATGTAGGTCATCGCCGCCAGCAGGAAGAGGAAAAGTTCGGCATATTCGATCAGGTTGTGCTTGATGGCGTCGTGCGCGGTGTGGGTGTCGCCCAAGGCGGCATAGGCCAGGGCAACTAGAACCCAGATGATACCCGCCGCGAAAATGACCGGCTTGCTTTTGCGCAGGTGCAGTTTTTCTTCCATGATGACCAGGCTGTAGGCGACTATGAAGAGGACCAAGGCGATAACGCCGTAAATTGTGCCGGTCAGGTCGCGAATGGAACCGCCTCCCCCCTCGCTGGCCCAGAGAGGGGACGCCGTCAGTGCAAGACAGATGAGAGTAGAAAATAGTTTGTTCATATGGTCACCTTTATGCTGGAGGAAAGAGTCGTTTTCCATTAATGTGTTTTAGGAAAGCTGTTACGCCCCGTTTTTTATCATCAACTCTTGCCGGGTGTCAAGCGAAACACAGTTTTCAAATGCTTGCCATGGCCGATTTATTTACTTTATACTTGGCCCGCGAATGCCCGTTATTTCGAGGTCTCTTAAAATAATAATAAAACGATTTTTTGTAAACTATTCACCTGCCAGCGACAGGCCCTCGGATTTTGGTCGCACGTCACCATCCGGCGACATGAAATCCGGCTGCTTGCCTTCGAACAGTAGACGCAAGGCTTCGGCGGCCGTGATGCCGTTTTTGCGGCAGGTCGACAGGTAACCACGAACTCGGCAGAAGATCTTGGCCCCTTCCCAAGAGCGGAAGCATCCGGAGATTTTCTGCTGAACCTTGGTCATCCTAAGGTCGTTTTCCGCTTGGTTGTTGGAGAAGGGGACGTGGGCTTCGACCATGAATCGCAACACATCCTCTTCGTAATCCCGCAGGCGTTCCAATAGATTGCGGGACTTGGATCGGGCCAGGCGGCCCCGTTGCCCCTCTTTTCGTTGGTCTTCGTCAGGCGGGGGGCATTCCCGCTCGGCCTCGGCCAGCAGCGCTCGGTAGCGGCTGCGGTAATGATCGGCGATTGGAGGATCGAGACAGCCCCCGGCGTCTAGAGTCGCTTTGTTGATTTCCTTGAGTAACAACGCCATCGGTTGCGCCCGCTCGGGGTTTTCGGTGCCTTCTTGCGGTTCGGGTCGGTCGAAGGCGGCTTGCTGCTGTTCTTGCTGTTAAGCCCGAGGCGGTTCAGCAAGAGGGTAACCAAAAGCAGCAGAACCTCCAAGCTGGACCGAAGGGCCGGCGACAGATCCGGTTCCTGGACCAGTTGCGCCTTGACCTGCTTGATGGTGGCGTCGACATCAATGTTTTCAATCGTCATTCTTGCGTCACCCGCGTATGAGATGACGCATTGTAACACGGGTTTTCAGGACGGAATTTTTGTCCCTGTAGCGCATTCTGCCGTCATGAAATTTTTGGGCCGTCACGGGGATGGCTCATCTCTCCATCATCCCCCAGGGAGGAGCGCGGCTCCCCTGAGAGGTCTTTGCGCACCCCTCGAACAAGGCGTGCAGAGTTTACAAAAATGACATAAAACCGTGTCAAGAACTTTTTTCAAATTCCGTGCTGAATAGTTACCGATTTTTTATTTATGCGAGGAAATTATGAAAAGAAAAATCTGTGTTTCGGCCGTTCAATTCAATATCGTTTTAGGTGATGTAGAGGCCAATTTGCACCGGGCAACCGAAGGGATTCGCAAGGTTAGGGCGAAAGATGCCAGACTGGCCGTTCTCCCCGAAATGTGGAGTACCGGTTACGACTACAAACGCCTTCCCGAACTGGCCCGGGAAACCCCTCGGGTGCTGGAGGCGCTGCAAGATCTCGCCCGGGAGCTGGGCATGGTCCTGGTCGGCAGCCTGCCGGAAGGGCAGGGGGACCGGGTTTACAACACCGCCTATGTTATTGATCAGGGCAAGGTCGTCGACAGTTACCGCAAGCTGCATCTCTTTTCCAACATGGGCGAGGACCGCTTCTTGGCCGCCGGCGAGCGCACCCTGGTGGTGCCGACTTCGGTCGGGCGGCTCGGTCTTGCCATCTGTTACGATCTGCGTTTCCCCGAGCTCTTTCGCAAGCTGGCCCTGGAAGGGACGGAAATCCTCTGTCTCAGCGCTGAGTGGCCGAAACCCCGGCAGGAACACTGGCGCACCCTGCTGCGCGCCCGCGCCATCGAAAACCAGTTCTTCGTCATCGCCGCCAACTGCTGCGGCATCCAGGGCAAGCTCGACTTTTTCGGCATGAGCCTGCTTATCGCTCCCCGGGGGGAAATCCTCGCCGAGGCCGGGGAGAGCGACACCGAGCTCGTCGCCGCCTTCGACTTCGAGGAAATGGTCAATTACCGCAACCAGATCCGCTGCTACCAGGATCGCCGCCCCGAAGTCTACGGCACCCTGCCCTGATCATTCCTCCAGGCGCTGAGCCTGCTTGCGGAATGCGGCGGGAATCTCCGCCAGTGTGGCGGCGAAATGCAGACCACCCTCGGCATCCACATAAAGAAATTTCGGTTCATCGGCGGCGCTTGCGGGCGCCGCTTTTTTTTGGTGCGCCAGGCATGGCGCGTGGTGCGTAAGCACCAGATGATTGATCGTGGTGGTCAATCGTTGACTTGGAGGTGAAAGTCCTCTACGGACCCTGATGACGGGAACCGTTAGCTGAACGGCAA
>Ga0265295_1002419_pt1 | contig 29664 bp, 24 predicted proteins | sample Munlansysbiofilm_FD_192503 | JGI IMG/M metagenome (GOLD analysis project Ga0265295, IMG submission 192503) | Leachate microbial communities from a municipal landfill in Southern Ontario, Canada - Methane capture system biofilm | ecosystem: Engineered > Solid waste > Landfill > Unclassified ... | reverse complement strand
CGTTGGCGGCGGTTACCATTCGCCCCGGAACTGCATCCCGGGCGGCGGCTGGGGCATCGACGCGGTGAAAACCATGCTGATCGAGCCCAGAGACGGGCGCGGCCCGGTCACGGTCAGCGAGATGATCATCCGTAACCGCAATGAGTACCAGGTGGTGCTGTACTGGTACCAGAACCGCGGGCGGATCATCCATTCAGAATACTGGGAAAAAATTTACCAAGTGCTGGACGCCATCTCCATTAAGCGGCGCGACGGTACCTTTGTTCGCCTCATGACCCCGGCGCCCGGCGGAGACATCCGGCAGGCGGAGCAGACCCTGCAGCAGTTCGCGGGCCTGGCGCTGCCTGAACTGGATAACTTTCTGCCCGGGAGATAGAGAACATGGAGCCAGTACCGTCCACTCCCCGCCTGCGGCCCGCCAACCTGGTCTCTATCCTGCTGCCGTTGGCCGCACTGGTCGGGCTGTACTTCCCGGTCCTGACCTCCCTGGCGCAGGACTGGTCAACAAACGACAACTATTCCCACGGCTTTTTCATCCCCCTGATCAGCGGCTACATGGTGTATGCCCTGCGGGAGGAACTGCGGCGGGTTGCGGTGCGACCGGCCAATTGGGGCTTGCTGCTGGTACTGGCCGGCTTGGGGCAACTCTATATCGCCCGGGTCGGATCGGAATATTTCCTGCAGCGCACCTCACTCATCCTTGTGCTGCTGGGCATGGTCTTGTTTCTCTGGGGCAGGAATTTTACAAAAAAACTTCTCTTGCCCATCGGTTACCTGCTGTTCATGGTCCCTCTTCCGGCGATCATCTGGAACAAGATCGCCTTTCCCATGCAACTCTTTTCCAGCGCCGTGACCGAGCGGGTGATCCAGGCCATCGGCCTTCCAGTGTTCCGTGAAGGCAACGTACTCCACCTGGCGCAAACCACCCTGGAAGTGGTCGACGCCTGCTCGGGGCTGCGGTCACTGACCACCATGTTCGCCCTTGCTGCTGCCCTGGCCTGGTTCAGTGATTGTGCCACCTGGAAGAAGTGGCTGCTTTTTTTCGCGGCCGCGCCTGTGGCTATTTTCGCCAATATCGTGCGACTTACCGCTACTGCCGGTCTTGCCAGTGTCTACGGAGAAAAGGTGGCCCAGGGGTTCCTGCATGATTTTTCAGGATTGTTCACCTTTATTTTTGGGCTAGCCCTGTTGATGCTGGTGAATAAGTCGTTGCAGTCTAAATGATTTTTTTCCGGGACTTCATTCGCAAAGAGAGGCTTGCTGGGAAATGAAAAAAGGAAAGATTCAAGAGATTATTTTTGAAGCCTTGGAAATGGTGAATCAGTCCCGAGGTGAAAATGAGAAAATTCCAGTGAGTGCACAAACTGCTCTTTTTGGCAACGATGGGTATCTCGATTCCATGGGGTTGGTCAGTCTATTGATTGATATTGAGGAATCCCTTCAAGGAGAGGGCGTTTTGCTTTCACTGAGCGATGAACGGGCCATGTCTGAAAAGAACAGTCCTTTTCGAGATGTCCCTTCCCTCACCGAATACATCCTTAGGCTTGTCGGACCTGGGGAAGAAAATGACGCCGCGTAATTACCTGATTACAGGGACAACAAGAGGGCTTGGCAAGGCGATAGCCGAACATTTCCTGGCGGGTGGCGGCAATGTCATTGGCTGTGGGCGTACCCAGAGTACGATTGCTCACAGGCGTTACACGCATCATCTCGTCGATCTTGCCTCGCCGGAAGCCATAACAGAATTTTTTTTTGCATTGAGAAGAGAACTGGACCACCTCGATGTACTGATAAATAACGCCGGGGTTGCGAAGATGAACGCCTTCGCCGTGACCCCTTTCGAAGCTGTGCAGAATATTTTTTCAGTCAACGTCCACGGTACTTTTCTTTTTTCCCAGAAGGCTATTGGTTTATTGCGGAAGTCTGCGCATCCAAGAATCATCAACATGACGAGTGTGGCTGTTCCTCTGCGACTTGAAGGCGAATCTGTTTATGCAGCCTCCAAAAGCGCGGTCGAGATGCTGACACGTGTCATGGCCAAAGAGTTGAGTTGTTTCAAAATAACCTGTAACGCCATCGGTCCTTCGCCGGTCGCTACAGATTTGATCAAGGGAGTTCCCAAGGAAAAGATTGATCGCCTGCTTGCCAAACAGGCGATTCCTGAAATGGCGACGGTTGCGGATGTGATTCATCTCGTCGAATTTTTTGCTCATCCGGCAAGCAACATGGTTACTGGTCAGGTTGTCTATCTGGGGGGCGTTTCGTGATGTTGGATTTCTTTCTGCAACAGATGGAAGATGCCGCAGGCGAAGAAGCCCTGGTAACACCGGAAGAGACGACAACGTATGCACAACTCCTGACAGCCTATCATGAGAAACTGGCTTGGCTGGCCGAGCGGAGCATTCAGCCTGGGGCGGTGGTTTCGTTCGACGGCGAGTACAGCCAGCAGTCGATCTCGCTTTTCCTGGCCCTGGTCGCCAACAAAAACATCATTGTTCCCTTGTCCCGGGATGCGCAGGCCCATCATGTCGAGTTCCGTGAAATTGCGGGTACCGAGTATGACATTTCGTTTGATGGGGCCAAGCTTTCCTTGAAAATCACGGGCCGCAATGCGACCCATCCATTGTACGAAAAGCTAAGAAATCTCCAGAGACCGGGACTGGTGCTGTTTTCGTCCGGATCGACAGGGAAAAGTAAAGGAATCGTCCATGAGCTTTTTTCGTTGATGGAGAAGTTCCTGGTCCTGAGAAAGCGGCAGCGGATGCTGATTTTCCTTCAACTCGATCACATCGGCGGCATTAATTCGTTACTCTACTCGCTGGCCAACGGCGGAACAGCCATCGTTCCGGAAAATCGCAGTCCGGACCGGGTCTGTGCTGCAATCGAACGCTTCCAGGCCGATCTGTTAGCGACTTCGCCCACCTTCCTGAACCTGTTGCTCCTGTCCCGAACCCATGCGGATTATGATCTTTCTTCTTTGAAAGTGATCAGTTACGGGACGGAACCCATGCCCCAGAGTACCCTGAACCGCTTTGCGGAACTTCTGCCCGGGACCCAGATGCAGCAGACCTATGGATTGTCGGAATTGGGCATACTGCGCACCAAATCGAGAGGCCCGGACTCACTCTGGGTTAAAATCGGCGGCAAGGAATTTGAGACGAAGATACACGAGAACCGTCTGTGGGTGCGGTCCAAATCCTCCATGATTGGCTACCTGAACGCACCGGATCCTTTTGACAGCGAAGGTTTTTTCGACACGGGCGATCTCGTGGAATGCGATGGCGACTGGCTGAAAATTCTCGGCAGGGAAAGCGAAATCATCAATGTCGGTGGGTTGAAGGTTTATCCCGCAGAAGTGGAGAGCGTTCTCCTGGAAATAAGTAATGTCGAGGATGTCATTGTCTTTGGCGAAAATCATCCCATCACGGGAAAGATCGTCGCGGCGCGATTCAAACTCATTGCTCCGGAACCCTTAAGGGATTTCAAGGCGCGCATGCTCTCGTTCTGCAAAGATCGTTTGCAGCGATATAAAGTTCCAGGGAAAATTTTCCTTACCGAAGGATCGCTCCATAATGAGCGATTCAAACGGATGCGTGGTCTTCACGAACAGTAGGAACAGGGCGGACTTTCAACTTATGAGACAATTTTTCAAAATATCCATCAATCGTATCTGTCAATTTATTGTTCTTCCCTTTGTTGTCCCATGCAAGCTGGAAGAGTGGCTGGTCTCTCGCCACGCTGAAACCGTGTTCCATATTTGCACCAATTTTATGGCGCTTCTACCGGGACTGCCCGGCGTTTTTCTGCGGCGAGCGTTTTACTCGCTGACCCTCGCCAACTGTTCCCTGGAGAGCCATATCGGTTTCGGATCGCTCTTCAGCCATCGCGACGCAACTGTGGGGAGGCATGTTTATATCGGCAATTATTCGATGTTCGGCGCGTGTCACCTCGGCGATCACTGCCTCATCGGCAGCCGGGTGAGCGTGTTAAGCGGTAAGGCCCTGCATCTGCTCGATAACAATGGCATGTGGACCCCCTTTTCCCCGGAAAGGATGGCCAAGGTCGTTCTGCATGGGAATGTCTGGGTTGGCGAAGGTGCGATTATCATGGCTGATGTCGGCGAAGGCAGTATGGTGGGTGCTGGATCTGTCGTTACTTCCAATATCCGGTCGCATATTATCGTTGCCGGCAACCCCGCCCGCTTTGTGCGAAAATTGCGCGAAGAGGACGATTGAATGGCCAAACCCCGGTCAAAGGTCAGGTGGATCAGCTAATGACGAACGCCGAGTCTCAAAACTGCTCACCCGGTATCCTGCCTGCACACCAGCATTTTATCGACTGGATGAAGGCTGTTGGTATGTTCCTCATTGTTTTTGGCCATGTCGTCGGTGCACCGTTCAACCAGTTCACCCAGCCCATCTATCCCAAGCAACTCGGTGTAGCCTTTTTTGTTTTTATTACCGCCTGGAGCTTGGCCAACGACGGCAGGAGTCGTTGGCGTATTCTGTTCCATCGTCTTTTTCCAGTCTATTTCTATGGAATGTGCTTGGCCCTGCTCCTGAGTTCGCTGTTTTTCCTTCTCAAGGATGATACCAACCCGAGCAACTACCTGCCTTTTTTCCTGGGCATCAATGTCCTCTTCAATAATTTTCCAGCCAACCCGACTACCTGGTACGTTGGCACCTACCTCCACCTTCTGCTCTTTTGGTGCTTTTTCCTGAGAGATAGAACTATTGCAACAAAACATGTTTTGTTCGTTTTAGTCTGTGAAATAGCCGTCCGCAGCCTGCTCGTCACCATCGAAAAGTCCTATATCGCGTACATGCTGTTGCCGAACTGGGGAACGGTCTTCCTCCTGGGATTCTTGTGGTTCCGCAAGGGAGACGAGGCAAACAGAGGCCCGCTTTCCTACCTGCTGCCCCTCTGGCTTGGATGTTTCGCCTTGTGGGCCTATGTCACCAATGCCGTCGGTTTCGACACCTCGTTTCCGTTCCGGAAACTTTCCGAAGGGTTTGTTTATCCAGCCTTAACCCAGTCCCTGCTCGTCTCGTTCGTGTACTGCCTGAACACCATTCTTTTTTTCGCTATTGCCAGGCGTTTGCCGCCCCTGCGAATGGTGTCTTTTTTCTCGCGGAACACATTGATTATTTTCCTTGCTCACATGCCATTGATTTATGGATTGGCACCGTGGTTCTACAGTTTTTTCGAAACGACCTTCGTCAAGAAAGCCGTGCTCATTTGCACCCTGTATGTGGGACTCGCGCTGATTTCTGAAGCAATCAACAAAATTCTTAACATCAAGGCGCTCAAGGCGCGTGTTTGGCATGAAATCGAATCGAAACTGGCTCTTTAGAGAGTAGCGCGCCCTTCCTGTTCACCCCTGTGCTTTTCTGGTTTAATCGTTATATGCAGCCAATACGGAACTACCTGACCATCGATGTCGAAGACTACTTCCAGGTTGCCGCCTTCGAGGACATCGTCAATCCTGGCGACTGGGATCTCATGGAGCAACGGGTGGTGCGGAATACTCGACAACTTCTGGATACCCTCAAGAGTCGGGGCGTGTTGGCCACATTTTTCGTGGTTGGCTGGATCGCTGACAGGTTTCCGCAACTGGTTGCAGAAATTGGTGAGCATGGCCACGAAATCGGCTGCCACAGCTACTGGCATCGCAAGATTTTTACCTTGGACCGCAAGGAATTCCATGCCGATACCCTCAGGGTCAAATCGATTCTTGAGGGCATCATCGGCAAGCCGGTCCTCGGGTACCGGGCACCCAGTTATTCGATCACCGAAAAATCTCTCTGGGCGCTGGACACCCTCAATGAACTGGGCTTTACCTACGATTCTTCCATTTTTCCCGTTTATCACGACAATTACGGCATTCCGGGCGCACCCCGATTTGCCTTTACGCACCCGAACGGTTTGCTCGAGTACCCGATTTCGACGGCGTTGTTCCTGGGTTGCAACATTCCAGTGTCCGGTGGTGGCTACTTTCGGCTTTTCCCCTACTGGTTTACCCGTCTTGCCTTGCGGACCATTAATCACAAAGAGAAAAAGCCCTTTGTCTTTTACCTGCACCCTTGGGAAATCGATCCGGAACAACCACGGATGGAACACGCCGGGAAAATTTCCAGATTCCGCCACTACAACAATTTGCAAAAAACTGCCCACCGTCTGCAAAGGCTGCTCGACGATTTTCTTTTTCAACCTTTGCCCGTTCCTGCCTGATCGGCAGTCTTTGTCTCCCTCATGCAGCCAACAGTTCGCCTTGCATCGGCAAACGATCACTTGCAATGGGACAGGTACGTGCTCTCGCACGGTGCGGCATCCCCCTATCACCTGTTTGCCTGGCAGGGTGCTGTCGAGAAGGCCTATGGATTCAAGGCCTGCGCCCTGGTCGCGTTGGATCAGGAAAAAGTTGTCGGCGTGCTGCCGCTTATCCATTTCACCACCCCCTTGCGTGGCGGGGCCTTGATTGCACTCCCCTATTGCGATGTCGGCGGTCCCCTGGCCGATGACGAAATGGTTGAATCGGCACTGCTGCATTATGCTGCACGGCTGGGGGCGGATCTGAAAGCGTGGAGCCTCGACATTCGCGGCCCCAGGCATCAAGGAGCCCTGCCTTCTTCCGGTTTTGCCGTGGAAGAAAAATCGGATAAAGTTCGTATGTTGCTGTCGTTACCTTCTTCCGGTGAGGCCTTGTGGCAGAGTTTTCGCTCGAAACTGCGCAGTCAGATCAACAAGGCACAAAAAAACGGCCTGACGTTCGAGTTTTCAGAAAATCTGCACGCCTTTTATGGCATCTTCGCCCGCAACATGCATGAACTGGGTTCGCCGGTTCACTCCTTCGCATGGTTCCAGGCAATATTCGAGAATTATGGCCAAAGGGCGAAACTAGGCCTGGTTTACAACGGACGGCAGGCCATCGGTGGTGGGGTGCTCCTGCACACCGACAGGATGGTTTCGATTCCGTGGGCCTCGACCCTGCGGGCAAGCAATCATCTCTCGCCCAATATGCTGCTGTACTGGAAGTTCTTGGAAAACTCGGCGGAGCAGGGATTGGCCCTGTTCGATTTCGGCCGCTCGACACTGGGCGAGGGAACCTATCGGTTCAAAGCGCAATGGGGTGCGAAGCCCGTGCCCCTTGTCTGGCAAACGGTGCGCCTGGCGGGAAAAGGGACCACCGGCAGGCAGGACCAATCGCCGTCCAAAAGCGGAAATACGGCGGGTCCAGGGCAATGGAAAAGGGCGTTGGCGGCCCGTTTATGGCGTCTTTTACCGGCCGGTTTCGTGGACCGGGTCGGGCCGGTTTGCAGAAAATACATCAGTTTATAGGGGTTTTGCTTGAAACGGCTCCTCTTTCTCGTCCACAGAATGCCCTACCCGCCAAACAAGGGCGACAAGATACGGTCATTCCATATTCTGCAATACCTTTCCTCCCGATATACCGTTGATCTTGCTTTTCTGGTCGACGATCCCAGCGATTTGCGCCGGGTGGATGAACTGCGGCGGTTCGCTTCCACCACCTTTTTTGACGTCATCAAGCCGAAAAAGAAATTTTTCGCCACGGTGTCCGCGATCGTCAAAAACCAGCCTGTTTCCGTCCCCTATTTCTACTCACGCAACCTGCAGCGATCACTGGACGATTATTTCAGTGCGAACATCCCGGAATGCGTGTTCTGTTTCTCCTCGCCATCGGCTGAGTATGTTTTCCAATCTAAACACTTCGCGCGCCTGAAACAGTCCTCGCGGCTCATCATGGATCTCATCGATCTCGATTCGCTGAAGTGGTTGCAGTACGCCGAGAACTCTAGCCATCTGGTAATGGCGCCCGTGTACCGTCGAGAGGCGCGCTTGCTCGCTCGGTACGAGCAAAAAATTGCCGATTTGTTTCAAGCCCTGCTTCTCGTCAGTGAAGCGGAAAAGCAATTGTGCCCTGCTGTGGTGCGGCAAAAGGTGACCGTCGTTCCCAATGGGGTGGATTTGGCCCGCTTTGCACCCGGCATGGGGAAGGCCATTCCTGTCGATGGGCCACTGATCGTTTTCACCGGCGCCATGGATTACTGGCCCAATATCGATGCGGTCAGCTGGTTTGCCAGAGAGATTTTTCCCTTGATTCTTGCAGTCGAACCACAGGCACGTTTCTATATCGTGGGCGCAAACCCAAAGCAGGAAGTTTTCGAACTGGGGACGAGGGACCATGTCGTTGTCACCGGGTTTGTCGAAGATACCCGGGATTTCATTGCCGCCGCAGCTGTCTGTGTCGCGCCACTGCGTATCGCCCGGGGCATCCAGAACAAGGTGTTGGAGGCGATGGCCATGGGCAAGGCGGTGGTTGCGACCAGTGAGGCTGTCGAGGGGATTATGGGTGAGGCGGCAGGTCATGTCCTGGTGGCTGACACGGCGGAAGGTTTCAGCCGCGCTGTCCTGCGACTCCTGAATGATCGGAGGGAACGGCAAGCGTTGGGCGCGGGCGCGAGGCACAGCATGGAATCGCATTATGCATGGCAAAGCAATCTGGCACCTCTCGATGCCCTGATTGCATGAACGTGGCGAGTGTGGGCCGGATGGATACAGACATAGACTTCACGGTTATCATCCCGGCAAAAAATGAAGAACTGCATCTCGGCAAATGCCTGGCTTCGATAGGTACGATGACCTTCAGCAAGAGTCGTTATGAGGTTTTGGTTATCGATAACGGGTCAAGCGACCGGACAATGGAGATTGCCGCAGCCATGGGTGCAACCGTTTACCAGCAACCCGGTCTGACCATCTCGGGCCTGAGAAATTTCGGCGCATCCAAGGCAAAGGGCAAGGTGCTGGCCTTTCTCGATGCGGATTGCACCGTTGCCAGGGAATGGCTGGAGGCAGCCGCACGGTACCTCGCCGTGCCCGATATCGCCGCCTTCGGGAGCGCGCCGTTCCCCCCGCCAGAGGCGAATTGGGTCCAGGAAACCTGGTTCCACATTCGCGCCAGGAAAGAGGTTGTCGAAGATGTCGACTGGCTGGAATCCATGAACATGTTCGTGCCCCATCCCATGTTCACCCTCGTGGGCGGATTCGATGATCTTTTGCTCACCTGTGAGGATTACGAGTTGTGTCAGCGCTTAGCGCGGCACGGGCGCATTGTCTCGGACCAACGCATACGGGCCGTCCATTACGGTGAAGCTGACTCTTTGGCCCGTTTCTTTCGAAAGGAACGCTGGCGCGCCACCAGCAATTACCAGGGAATGCGGAAAAGGTGGAAGAATGTTGCCGAATGGCCGAGCATTGCATTGCCCATCATGCAACTGCTCCTCCTTGCCGCTCTGCTGACAGCCTTATTGCTTATGCCGACAGGCTCTGTTCCTCTCGGTCCATTTCTTTGCTTTCTTTTTCTCTGGCAGGGGGCCTTTTGCCTTTTGGCGGCCTGGAAAATTCGGCCCAAGCGCAGCCTGCTGACCCTGGCGCGCCTTGCTGTTTTACTGAATGTCTATTTTCTGGCCCGCGGATGCGCGGTGTTCGGTGGAGGCCGCCGGTGATTCAGGGCAAGGAGTCAAGAGCATGTGCGGCATAGCCGGCTATACGAGAAACTGGGTCACCGCAGACCCGGAGATACTTTTGCAGAGCATGGGCGAAGCGATGCTCCATCGCGGCCCTGATGCATCCGGTACCTATGTCGACACTGCCGTCGCCCTGGTACACCGCCGGTTGAGCATTCTCGATCTGTCCGCGCAGGGCAACCAGCCCATGGTGTCGCACTGCGGAAGATATGTCATCGTTTTCAATGGAGAAATTTACAATTTTTGGGAGTTGCGGCGGGAGCTGGAAAAAGGCGGAACGGTTTTCAGAACCAAAACAGACACGGAAGTCCTTCTTGAGCTTTTTGCAGCGGAAGGGGCTGACTGCCTCCAAAAACTGAACGGCATGTTCGCCTTTGCCATCTGGGACAAAAACGAAAGAAAACTCTTTCTCGCCCGCGACCGGATTGGCAAGAAACCCCTGTACTACCACGCAACCGGGCCGGGTAGGCTGGCCTTTGCCTCCGAGATCAAGCCGCTGCTCGCCATTCCGGGGGTGTCCCGGGATGTCGACACCACCTCGTTATGCGATTTCCTCAAATATCACTACGTTCCCACACCCAAGACAATTTTTCAGAACATCCACAAACTCCCCGCAGGCCATTACCTGACCCTGGCGGAAGGAGGAATCCCGGAGGTGCAGGAATATTGGGATGTCCATTTCACCGAGGCTTTCGCCGGTTCCCTGGATGACGCGGTTGATGAATTGCTCGCCCTGCTGCGCGACGCCACCCGGTTACGGATGATAGCAGACGTGCCCCTGGGCGCCTTTCTCAGTGGCGGGGTGGACTCCAGCGCGGTGGTCGCCCTCATGTCTGCCGCGAACCAGGGGCCGGTTCGCACCTGTTCCATTGGTTTTGCTGATAAAGACCACGATGAATCCTCGTATGCGCGGGAGGTGGCCCGGCTGTTCGCCACGGAACACCACGAGTACCGGGTGCAGGAAGATGTCGAGGCAACCGTGCGCCTGCTGCCCCGCTTTTTCGATGAGCCTTTTGGCGACTCTTCGGCCGTGCCGACCTTCCATGTCTCCCGGCTGGCCCGGCAGGCTGTGACCGTGGCCCTGGCCGGCGACGGCGGTGACGAGATTTTCGCCGGGTACGACAAATACGCCATCGAACTGAAGGAAAACCTGGCGCGGCGCTTTGTCCCCCGGCCTGTTCTGCGCTGCATCGAGGCCCTCTGCAGCGGCAAACGATGGCCATTGGCGCGCAAGGCCGGGTCGTTCAGCGGCAGCGCCCTGCTCGAGCCGGCCCGTGCCTTTTACCGCAGCAACACCTGGGTTGACGATGCCACCCTCGCCAACCTGCTCAGCGAAAAGGTCAAGCGGCAAGTCACCGGGTACGACCCGGCGGAGCAAACCATACGGTACTGGCAGAAAGTCGCTGGCGGCGACCATGTCACGGGCATGCAGTACACGGATCTCAAAACCTATCTGCCCGATGACATCCTGGTCAAGGTGGACCGCATGAGCATGGCTCACAGCCTGGAGGTACGGGCGCCCTTTCTTGATTACCGTATCATCGAGTTCGCTGCTTCCCTGCCCAGCCAGTACAAGATCAGGGGCAGCAGGCAGAAAATCATCCTCAAAAACGCCTTTGCCCGCCTGCTGCCGACAGCGATACTCAATCGCCCGAAACACGGTTTCACGGTGCCCCTGGACACCTGGTTTCGCAACGAGTTGAAACCGATTGCCGCACAACACCTGCTGCAGTCTGAGGCTCTGGCCGATTACTTCAGCCTGGAGCAAATCCGTTGCCTCTGGACCGACCACCAGGCCGGCACGGACAATCACGGTATAACCTTATGGGGGCTGCTGATGTTTGCCTTGTGGCAAAGGGAATACATGATGGCATCGTAAAAAGTCAAAATCCGCAAAGTTACGCTTCGCAAAAACAGCCTGTTATGAAGCAAGAGACGTCGTTCTCGTGGCTTTTTACGAGAACGACAATACATGGAGCCATGAAACAGGAAATCACCATCAGGAATTCCTCCGGCCGCTCTCGCCGCGCTGCCTGCATCGAGTTCTCGGTCCCTTGCCGCAAGGGTGACCTGCCGCAGGAGACACCTTTGGAACTGGTTGACCAGAATGGCATGGCGCACCCTGTCCAGACAAGGGGGCTCGCCCACTGGCCCGACGGGTCGGTCAAATGGCTGCACGTGGTTAGCTGTCTCGATATTCCAGCAGCTGATACCATCGGTTGCCTGCTGCAAACCAGTAACGGGCAGCCGCCTCCACCTGCCCAAACACTACGGATCGAATATCGACACAACGGCTGGACCGTTGATACCGGTGCGGCTGCGTTCACCATGGCGGAAGGCACCTTCGCCCCATTTGCCGCGGTCTCTCTGAACAATGGCCAAGTCCAATGCCTGAAAACCAGCAGTTGTCACCTGCTCGCTGCGGACGGGTCGCTCCTTGCGCCGCACATAGCCACAATGGACTGGGAGGAAACCGGGCCACTGCGGGCGACGCTTCGCATCACCGGAGCCTTCCGGGCAACGGATAAGGCCCGGTTTTCCAGCCGCATCCAGTTCTTTGCCGGGAAGACGTCCGTCAGCATAGCCTTTACCCTGCACAACCCGCGTGCAGCCAGGCACCCGGGTGGGGTGTGGGATTTGGGGGAAGAAACGGCCTGTCTGTTCAAGGACCTCTCCTTCACCTTTCAGCAGCCAGTACCAGAAGACGGCCAAACCTGGTACGCGACCTGCCCGGAGACCCCTTTCGCCGATCTGTCGTCGGCTACGGAATTGGTCATCTACCAGGAATCGAGCGGCGGTGAGCACTGGCAGAGCCCGAACCATCGCAACCGCGACGGCATCGTGCCCCTGAAACAGTGCGGTTATGTGGTCGAGGAAGACGGCCGACAGGCAAAGAGCGGCCGACGAGCCAGCCCGATTGTCTGGACAGGCGGGAAAGGTGCAGGCATTGGTGCCTGTGTGCCCCTTTTCTGGCAGGAATTTCCCAAGGCGATGCGGGTGCAGGGCGGGGAGTTGACGGTCTCGCTCTTTCCGGAGCGTTTTCCCGACCAGCACGAACTGCAGCCCGGTGAACAGAAAACGCAGGTCTTCTTTGCAGACTTCTCAGCCGATCTCCAAATGTTGGCCTGGGTTCTCGCCCCCCTCGAGGTCATCCTCCCGGCCCAAGCTTACCGGGAATCGGGTATCTTCCTCGACCTGCCCGGCAAGGATGACCTGGTCGACCGATTCACCTCGGTGGAACAGTTGCTTGCCAAGCGAGAGACCATCGACGAATACGGATGGCGAAATTTCGGGGATGTGTATGCGGATCACGAGGCGGTCTACCACAAGGGCGCCCAGCCGTTCATTTCCCACTATAACAACCAGTACGATCTGGTTGCCGGAGCGTACCGCAAATTTTTTATCACGGGGGACCCGCAGTGGCGGCAATTTGCCGCCGATATGGCCCAACATGTGTGGGACATAGACATCTACCACACCGATCAAGACCGCGAAGAATACAACCGCGGCCTGTTCTGGCACACCGAGCACTATGCCGACGCCGGCTTGTCGACCCACCGTTCCTATTCCAGGGAACAGAAGAAAACCTATGAACTGTATGCCGGTGGAGGTGGGCCAGGGGCGGAACACTGCTACACCACCGGTCTGATGCTCCATTATTTCCAGACCGGCAATCCGGATTTCAAGCAGGCGGTGCTCGACCTCGCCGAATGGGAACTGCTGGCGCTGTCCGGCCCGCAAACGGTCTTGGCGGCCCTAAAACGCGGCCTCGACAACTTCAAGCTGTTGCGGGCCCATGCGGGAAAAAGAAAACTGTTTCCCCAGTATCCGCTCACACGGGGGACCGGTAACGCCATCACCGCCTGCCTCGATGCCTATGCAGTGAGCCACCGGAACAAATGGCTCGAAACCGCCGCCCACATCATCCAGCGGACACTTCACCCCAACGATGACATTCAGGCGCGTGATCTGCTGCATGCCGAAACGGGCTGGTCCTATACCGTCCTCCTCGTTGCCGTGGGCAAGTACCTCGATAAAAAAAGGGAGTTGGAACAGGAGGATGCCGAGTTTGAACATGCCCGCGAAAGCCTCTTGGCATACGCAGATTGGATGGCTGAAAACGAATATCCTTATCTCGACAAACCGGAGATATTGGAATACCCCAATGAAACCTGGGCGGCACAGGATGTGCGGAAAAGTGTGATTTTTTATCAGGCTGCCCGCTATGCTGAACGTGAGGAACAGGGGGCGTTGTTGTACAGCAGGGCGCAGTTTTTTTATGACCATGCGGCCCATGAGCTCAGCCGGCATGCGAGCAGCGGTTTTACCCGTCCGGTCGCCCTGATGCTGCAAAATGGATGGATAGGTGCACGATTACGCCAGGCACAGCCCGGCCCGCCATTTGGTGAACCACAACACCCGGTGACGGGCACCCCGGTTCCGTGGCTCTCTTTGGGGTCAGTGCTGAAGCGGTTGCTCTCTGATGTCGGCAGAGCCATGCAATCTACCAACCTACGTAAGGAGTGGGCCTGGCTCCAGGCTCGTTTCCAGTCTTTCGGCCAGAATAGAGAATGAGGGCTTCATGGTAGAACCCAAAAGCCCAAAAATCCTGCATGTCATCCTCAGTCTACAAGTCGGGGGCGCTGAGCGGCTGGTGTATGATATGGTTCGTTATCCTGCATTTGCTGACAACAAACCGAGTGTCTGTTGTTTGGATACGATTGGCGAACTTGGGGAGAAACTGCTTCAGGATGGGTACCAAGTTTGGTGTAAAAGGCGAAAGCCAGGTTTGGACTTGACAGTGGTCGGTTGGCTCCGAGATATCATCAGGAGTGAAAAAATCGACGTGATTCATGCCCACCAGTATTCACCACTTTTTTATACGGTTCCCGCCGCGTTACTCTCAGGTCGAAAAAAGGTTGTCTACACCGAGCATGGCCGATTTTATCCGGAAAAAAATAGCTGGAAACGTTGGTTCTTTAACCCATTGCTAGCAATGGGCGTTGAACATATGGTTTCCATTTCCGCAGCGACGGCCCGGGCCATGGCCACCTATGATAATTTTCCTCTTTCACGGATCAAGGTGGTTCATAACGGTATCGACTGTTCCTTGATGAACCCGGAAACGGACAGGAAGCGTAAACGACAAGGCCTTGGTCTAGATGATTCCAGCCGTCTCATTGGCACTGCTGGCCGTCTGAACAGCGTTAAAAACATGTCTATGATGATCAGGGGGCTCAAACTGGTGCTGCAAAAAGTACCGGATGCCTGGTTAATCATTGCGGGGCAAGGTGAAGAGAAAGAAAGGCTCCAAGCCCTTGCCGCTGAACTTGAAGTGGCTGACCGAGTCAAGTTTATAGGGTTACGCTTTGATTTGCCGGAAATCTACCCTTTGTTTGACGTCTTTGTATTGACCTCTTTGACTGAAGGGATCTCCGTGACCCTGCTTGAGGCGATGGCCAGTGGTGTGCCGGCTGTAGTGACGGATGTCGGTGGCAACAGGGAAATTGTACTCGAGGGGAAGAGCGGTTATCTGGTGCCGCTAGATGATGATGACCTGCTGGCACAGAAGGTCATCGCGATATTGCAGGATGCGGAACTGGCAACACAGATGGGGAAAGTGGCCAGGCAGCGGGTGCAGGAAAAGTTTTCGGTGGAGAAGATGATGGAACAATATCGAAAGACGTACATTTAAGCAAGATAGTGTAACTGCAAATATTGACATCGAAGGAAATAAATGGCTGCAACTATTTCTGAAATAAATGTTAAAAACAATAAAAAATTACGTGTTGGATTGACGGAAAAACATGGAATGGTTGATGAGTATAGCCTGCATCCTCCTGATAACATAGAATATTCATTTTTGCAGTCAACCAAAGGAGCGAGTCGAATTTTACGAAGTCCAATCAAAGGGTATTTTAAAAGTTATGAGTCTAAACAACATGATTTGATAGAGGCAACGCTGAGTCCAATATTTACAAAAAACAATTGGATTTATTCAGTCGCTAATTTTCAAGAAGCAATGGCGTTTAATTTTTGTGGATGCCCGATTCCCCGTTCAGTAAGGGCAGCATATATGCAACATTTATTTTTAAAAAAAAAATTTAAAAAGTTAATCTTTTGGAGTGAAGCAGGACGAAAAACATTGCAAACTTACGGAAAAATAACAAATACTCGCATACTCGAAAAATCAGTCGTCGTATATCCTGCAATACGAAAAATTCCTGAAAATTTAATACATTATAATGAAGATAGTATAAATATTCTTTTTTCAGGTGATTTTTTTAGAAAAGGCGGAGTCAATGTTGTTGATACATTCGAAGAGATTCAAAATAAATATGAAAACATAAAACTGATTTTATGTTGCGATGAACAATTAGATTTCAACACTGAAAATATATCAATTAGAAATGAATACCTTAACAAAATAAAAAAGAATCGACGAATTGATTTCCGTGGCCGCGTTTCACGCGATGAGATGATCCATGCAATACTTCCTCAAACCGATATATATCTTCTTCCAACCTACGCTGAAGCATTTGGTTACGCAATTCTGGAAGCCATGGCCTACGGCATACCAGTTATTTCAACGAACATTTTTGCTATCCCGGAAATGATCGAGCATGAAAAAACCGGGTATCTGATTGATATCAACGCCTATGACTGCGATAAGCTGTTCAAGGGGTACGTGGTCAAGGAAATACCACTCGATTTCAAACGACATATTAATAAGAAGCTGAAAGAATATCTTTTGCTCCTGATTGATTCGTTGAGCATAAGAAAACAGATAGGGTCCGCCGGAATGATCACAGCACGGGCCAAATTTTCGTTTGAAGCGAGGAATGCAGCCATGAATTCTATATATCAAAACATTACCTGAACCAAGTGGATTGCCAAACAGAAATATCAAGGGCGAATTTTGCAAAAATACAAACATCTTTTTGATACTACCCACCTTCAATCTGATCTGAAAAAAAAATCGCTGCGTTCCGGGGCGGTTACGCTTGGTTCACAGGGGCTGCAATTTGTTATTCAACTGGGCTCGACCATGATCCTGGCGCGGATTTTGACGCCGGCGGATTATGGAATTAATGGCATGGCCGTGGCTATCACCGGCTTCGCCAATGTGTTCAGTAATCTCGGTTTGTCGACGGCAACGGTACAGCGAGCGGAAATTAATCATGAACAGGTCAGTACACTGTTCTGGATCAATGCCTGTATGGGGTTGGTGTTGACCCTACTCGTGGCAGCATGTTCGCCCTTGATCGCCTGGTTTTATAAACAACCGGAAATGTTCAGCGTCATGCTGGCGTTGTCATCAATGTTTATCCTGAACGGGTTAGCTGTTCAGCATTCAGCTTTGCTTACCCGGCAAATGCGCTTTCTTGAACTGGCTATCATCAATGTCTCAGCCTTGTTTGGGGGGATTATGGTCGCCATTGTCGCTGCTAAAAATGGGTTCGGCTATTGGTCATTGATCTTTAACAGTTTAGCCTACGTCACCATGAATTCCCTTGGGCTTTGGCTGGTTTGCCGATGGATTCCTGGTTTGCCCCGACGTGATGTAGGGGTGAAGTCTATGGTCAAATTCGGTTCGGACCTGATGGCGTTTGATATTGTCAATTATTTTGCCCGTAACCTCGATAATATTTTGATCGGGCGCTACTGGGGGGCCGGGCAGTTGGGCTTATATAGCAAGGCTTATCAGCTTTTGATGATGCCGATCACAAATTTACGCAACCCGATTACCAATGTTGCGATGCCATCTTTAAGCCGTTTGCAGCACGAACCTGAACAGTATAGAGATTACTATTTGAAATTAGTTTCTCTGCTGGCTTTTGTGTCGATGCCTATGGTTGCGTTCATGTTTGTTGCCTCGGACCAACTGATTCTGCTGTTTTTGGGAGATCAGTGGACAGAGGTTAGCGTTATTTTCCAAGTCTTGGCAGTGGCCGCGTTCTTTCAACCAGTAGGCAGTACGACTGGGCTTGTTTTGATTACTACTGGTAGAAGCCGAAAGTACCTTGTTATCGGTTGTTTAGCAGGTTTAGTAAACTGCTTGTCGTTCATCATTGGATTGAAATGGGGCGCCATAGGTGTTGCCACCGCCTATACTGTCGGTGGCTATCTTTTTATGATTCCATTTATGATGTCTGTTTATAAAGATACCTTGATCAGCGTCAAAAGTTTTTTTAAATGCGTTTCAAGGCCTTTATTTTCTAGCGTATTGTCTTCTATTGTTACTCATTTTTTTATACAAAATTTTGATTTCGAAAACATGTTCTTGACCATATTGTTAAGTTTTATCGTTTATGCAATTTTATTTGTTATCTTTTTTGTAATGTTACGTGGATATTCAGATTTAAAAAATTATAATGATTATATACGTATCATTTTGGATAATAAATAATAATATTTTATGCTAGATTTTTAGTTATAAAAAGGGAGATTTTTTAATGAGATCTGTTCATTTTGGGATAGTCATCAATGAGTTTTTTCATGAACAAATTGGAGGGTTTGGTGGTTATGGTGCACTTGCCAAGAATGTCTGCGAATACTTTAATGCTAAAAAAAATTCACCGGCTCATTTTCAGATATTCCTGCCAAAATTCTGGTGTGAAGTTACTAAAACATATAATACAAAAATTGTCAGGCATCCAAACTATCACAGTAAGTTCAAGTATTACTATGAACGACTGGTTTACGAATTTGAAAAAAAATGGCCGGATTATTTTCTGACGGTCGAATTTGATATGAATTACCATCTACACTTGGATAATAACAAAAAGCCGATAATCATTTGGATACAAGATCCAAGAACCATTAATGATTGGAATAGAATTGGTACGGTTGATCTCGAAAAAAAATTTCTTAATATAACTGAAGGCATAGAGGTTCTTAACAAAAGAATTTCTGCGTTTCAAGATCTCGTCCGTTTGGTAGAAAAACAGGGGCGAAGCATCTCTTTCGTAACACAGGCTCCTGGGTTGGTTGCCAAGGCGAAGGATATTTATTCTATTGACAGTGTTGATGATGTGACGTTCGTGCCGAATCCAATTGAAATGAATGAAGTTGAGCCTGAGTTTGAGCAAAAGGCGGAGGTTCCGCAAATTCTTTATTTGGGTAGAATGGACCCGATCAAACGACCATGGATTTTTTTTGAACTTGCCCGTTCTCTGCCCCAGTATAACTTCGTTGTCGCTGGTGTAACACACTTCTCCGAGTTGATCCATCCGTTCATAGAGAAATGCAAAGATCTGAAAAACCTTGAATTCCGCGGCCTGGTTATTGGCCAGGAAAAGGACGCTCTTCTGCGTGAATCGTGGATATTAGTGAATACCAGCATTCATGAGGGCTTGCCAGTCTCATGGTTGGAGGCTTTATTCTATAAACTGCCGATTGTGTCGACGGTGAATACTGAGAACTTTGCAAGCACCTATGGAGAGTACGTCGGGGAGTTCCTTGGTGATGGAGCAGATGCCGTGCCGAACCTGATAGATGCCATTACTGGCCTTGTTAATGATGAAAAAAGAAGAAAAAATCTTGCAATGTCAGGATATCAGCATGTAATCGACACGTATTCGCACCGCTCTTTTATTCAGAGGTTGCTTCATCATGTCGACTCTTTGAACCTTTCATAAAATGTTTGGTTTCTCTTTGAATGGCTATTTTGTTTGGGAGCAGAAGTGATAAATAAAATATGCTACATCTTGAATAATTTCCCCCTGCCGAGTGAAACGTTTATATCAGATGAGGCTGCTTCCTTTATAGATATAGGTGTGACACCTTTTATATTAGTAATAAATAAAGGTAATTTTAGTTTGATCCAGCCTTCAGCTCGAAAATTGTTGGATAAAAATCTTGTTACTTTCATTCTACCTTGTACTAAGTTGCAATCTTTGTATTCTGTTTTTCTATTGTTTTTTCATCGACCCAAAAGAGTGTATGGTTGTTTGTTGAAATCACTACGCTCTCAAGATCGATGGCTTTATTTTCAGGCGGCATGTTATGCTACATTATTACTCAAAAATAAAGTTGATTTTTTACATGCCCATTTTGCAGATATGAATTTGAATTGGGCAAAAGTATTAAGTGACTGGACTGGCATTCCATTTGGCGTCACCACTCATAGATACGATTTGCTTAATGACCCTATTTCTAGAGATAAAGTAACGAGATTATTTAAACAGTCACACCTTATTGTGACCATCAGTGAGTGGAATAAGCAGTTTATGATGCAAAAATATGAAATTGATTCAGATAAAATTCGAGTCATACACTGCGGTGTGGATGTGGAAAAATTTAAGCCATTAGAGGTTATGAAAGTTCAAAGTAAGTTGCGGTTATTAAATGTTGGTCGCTTGGTACCGGAGAAAGGTCAAGATATTCTCTTGCATGCTCTGGCAAAGGCACGCGCAGAAGGTGTTGAGTTTGAAGTGGTAATAATCGGTTCCGGCGAGCTTGAAGATAATCTGAAAAGTCTTTCAATAAAACTACAATTGGACGATTATGTCAAATTTATGGGTGCGCAATCGCAGGATTATATAGTTAATTCTTTAAAAAGTACAGATATATTCGTTTTGTCATCTCGTAGTGAGGGGTTACCTGTTGTATGTATGGAGGCAATGTCTTCTGGAGTATTGATGATTGCAACAAAAATCAATGGCATTCCAGAACTTGTTCAGAGAGGTGTCAACGGTTTGCTTGTTGAGTCTGGAGATGTCAGTGGTTTGGCAGGTGCCATAATCTGGGCTAATCATAATAGTGAGGCTGTTAATAAAATTCGCATTGCTGCAAGAGAAACAGTAATAAATGAATTTAATAGAAAAAAATGCACATTGAGATTGCTCAATGAAATGAATTCGGTCTGTTGTTAGTGCGTTTTCTAAAATGATAAATAATTATAAATAGCAATCATGTAAGAAAATACTTTGTATCATCCACAAAGTCATGATGTTTAACTGATTGATCAATAATTATTTTTTTGATTAACAATTAGACTTCGTATTGAATGATGCCGAGTGAATATTTTATTTTTAGTAGTTGCTCAGTCCCATTTTAGACCTTTTCAACATCCAGCTAGAAGCAGAACTCTCCCGTTTGCGCATTGAATTAGCCGAATCGAGGAGATTAAAAACATAAAGAGAGTTCATAATGAAAATCTCCGTCGTGATACCCTGCTACAATGCCGCTCCATATCTGGGTGAGGCGCTTGATTCTGTATTAGGTCAGACATACGCTGCAGAGGAAGTCATTGTCGTTGATGATGGGTCAACCGATGAATCCGCCGCTATTGCGGAAGCATACGGACCACCAGTGAGGGTTATCAGGCAGGAGAATCAGGGTGAATCCGTAGCCCGAAACAAGGCAATGGATCTTGCAAAAGGAGATTGGATTGCCTTACTCGATGCCGATGATCGTTGGGAGCTGTCGAAACTAGAAAAGCAGGTCAATGCATTTATATCGAGTAATGATGAAATAACCTGCATATACACTGATGTTTACTTCTTTCAAGGTGCCCAGCGCCTTCACGACATAACATACCCAGAATCACATTCAAAACCAGATTTTCGCGCCCAAATGCTTATCACTGGGGGGGTGGTGCCGACAACAGCAATGGTTCGTGCGGAAATTGCCAGGCGGGTGCGTTTCCCGGAAGAGATTCGTCATGCTGAGGATATGATTTTTTTTGCGCAATTGCGAGACCATGGACCTTTTCTTCGTATCCCTGAACCGTTAGCCGGTTACCGGATATCTTCTACGAACCAAAGCCGGGCCAAGGATTTCAATCTCAAGTCATTTCTGTCCCGCTATCAATGGTTCATTGAACATCTGACTCGCTATTCGATTGTTGAACAAAAGCAAATCCGTTCTCTCTTTTTGGAAAAACTGGTCGAGGCGCATGATATTGCCTATTGGGACCGTCAAAACCAAATTGTGCTGGAATGCCGATCCCTGTTTCAAGGCTTGTTCAGTAAAAATTATCCGTTACCTCTCTCCTTTGTATGGCGATTGTACCCACAGTGGCTAATGCACGCAAAGGATTCGTTTGATCGAATTATCCGCAGCCTCAAAACGGAGAAGGTATGATTGAAAAGGCCTTAATTACTAAGTTGGATTCGGATAAGTTTGCTGAATTGTCTCCCTTGGTGGCCATTGTAATCGTAAATTACAATGGCGCTGAAGATACCCTGAAGTGTCTTGATTCGTTACTCGCACTAAACTACGACAACAAGTTTGTGATCGTCGTCGATAATGGTTCATCGTCTCCGGCTCATGATGATATTTTGACCGCACATCCATGGGTTGTTGTTGAAAGTAGTGCAACCAACGAGGGGTGGGCCGGCGGGAATAATATCGGAATCCGCCACGCCTTGGCTGCTGGAGCTGAGTACATCATCCTGCTCAATAACGACACTATTGTTTCTGCTGAAATGGTCATTCGTTTGGTTGACGCGGCCCTGGGGAATCCGGAATTTGGAATTATCGGTCCAGTCATCAACGAAATGTCAAACCCGGCTCAGGTGCAGACGGATGGCTGCATGTTTAATCGCCCCGAGCACGCGGGCTTTTTCCAGCGCAAGGCAGTCCCCCTGCAAAGATCTTCATTACCTGCCGTCACCGAAGTCGATATCGTCAATGGCTGCTGCATGATGATCGCCAGGCAAGTGTTTGAGAGGATCGGATTGATTGACGAACAGTTTTTTCTTGTTCACGAGGAGAGTGATTTCTGTCTTCGGGCGCGTGAGCATGGCTTTCGTTGTGGGGTTATCGGGGAGTCAATGGTATGGCACAAGCATTCTGCAAGCTTTGTCCGCGCCGGAAACTGGCGGCAACGGTATTACGATGCCCGCAACCTTTACCTGTTGTTGCGCAAGCATCCTCCAACTTCCTACAGTCGCTCCAGTGTGCAGTCGTGGCTGACCTATGTCCAACACCTGTATTACTGCTACTGCCTAGAGCGGGAACAGCACAGTGAACAGGGGGCACGTGCCGTTGTCCAAGGTTTTTGCGATGCACTCTGTGGGCGTTTTGGGCCCCACGTTCCCCATACCTCGTTCATCTATCGACTTATGCACGGTGTATTTGAGCTTGCATGGCTCTGGCGGGGCAGGAGGGCAGCCTTAGGTATTCCACCGGGAAAGGAGCTTGACAATTCGGGCTCCAAGGCTCCCCGTCCTGCAGCCAAAATGAATGAAAATGAGCCATGAGAGTCTTTTGCACAATGACAAATCATTCAAAGCATCTCGTTAGCCCCTGGGGGGCGATAAGGCAATTGAGTTGTCATTTCGATCCGATGCGAGAAATCTCCGGCTCAAGAACAACGAGATTTCTCCCTCCGGTCGAAATGACGGAACCTGCAACCGTTCATTTTGCAAGAAGCTCATGAGATTTTTCTTTTGCTTGTACGACTCCCCGTGGCCAATCCGGAGCGGTCAACAACTCCATACGTATAATATGATTCAAGCGCTGGCTTCCCTGGGGCATGATGTCCATTTGACCACCTATGGAGATGTCAGCACACTGCCTCCCGATAAACATCTCGGATGGTCCGTATCCAGGCTAACCGAATCATCTGATGGCATTGTGGAACAGGCTGCCCATCCCTTCTACGAACGGGTCGCAAAACGATGGATGCAATACTGGGGAATCCCGGTCTGGGTGCTCGCGTCATTGAAAAAACAGGTTCTGGAATACCGGCCTGACACGGTTATTTTAGTGGGCTTGCAAGTTCTTCCCCTAACGGCTGGGACTGTTGATGTTCCGACTGTGTGGTACGCCGCCGACGACTGGGTGCTCCACCACTTGACACTCGCCAAAAAGGGTTTACTCCGTGATCGTCTGCGTTCGTTGAGAAGCGCTCTGTTGAGCCTTTGTTATGAAAGGAGTCTTTCTGCTCAATTGAGGGGGGCAATAGCCGTTTCAACAAAAGACCAAACGGCGCTTCGCTGGGCTGGAGGATTTCGACGTGTGGCTCTGATCCCTAACGGTGTCGATGCCGAGTACTTTTTTCCACGCCCTGACAAACACATCGACAAGCCTTCTCTCTGTTTTTGGGGCAGGATGGATTTTGAACCCAATATCGATGCCATGGTCTGGTTCTGTCGTGACATTTGGCCTCTGCTCCTGGGACATTTTCCAGATGCGAAATTAACCATCGTTGGGGCAAATCCAACACCAGCCGTATGGGAACTTGGCACTCATCGGAACGTCACCATAACCGGCGAGGTTGAAGATGTACGACCTTTTGCCTGGAACTCGCAGGTGGTGGTTATGCCAATGCGCATCGGGGGAGGCATAAAAAACAAACTTCTTGAAGCCTGCGCGCTTGGAAAGCCAGTTGTCGCCAGCCCGAGAGCCGTGGCAGAACTTGGGCACAGTCAAGATCGTTTTCAGCCGTGGATGGTGGCTCAGGGCAAGGAGGAATGGGTCAAGGCGATTACGCTGCTGTGGTCCAGCCCGGAAACTCGGGCGACCATGGCCCATTCGGCCAGGAAGTACATCGTACAAAATCATTCCTGGCGTCAAGCGGCGAGCACCTTGGTAGGTTTCGTTCACGAAATACAGCACGGGCGGTGACATGATACATACCGTCTTGATGCTTGTGTTGCTGGCGGTTGGCACCATCGGTTCCATTCTGCGTGGGCCGTTTTATGGTGTTGCCTGCTACTATCTTTTTGCAGTGCTGCGCCCGCAATACATGTGGGAATGGGCCTTGAAACTGGATATAGGGTGGTCGTTTTATGTCGCTGTGGCGGCCATGTTAGGGACCCTCGTTTGGTGGCGGACAGATGTGCCAGCCAGTCGAAACAATCCAGGCAGCACAGCAATGTTGGCCTTCGCGGGCTGGGTAACCCTTTCCTCTATTTTTGCCCTTGATCCTTCCGTATCCTACCGATTTTATATCGAGTATGTAAAAATATTCGTCATGTTCTTTCTGAGCATGCGCGTACTCCGCGAATTTTCGCAAATCCAGGTATTGTACTTTATTGCCACGGTTGCTCTTGGCTACATAGCGTATGAAATAAATGCCCTGTATGTGTTCCAAGGCCGCGTCGATATCTATAATTATGGCTATGGTGGCTTGGATAACAATGGGGCCGGACTCATGCTGGCCATGGGAATTCCCCTGGCCTTTTTTTTATGGCAAGGATCAAGACATTGGTGGAGATGGGCATTCGTGGCAATGATCCCTGTGCTCCTGCATGCCGTGCTGATGAGCTATTCAAGAGGAGCTATGCTGTCATTGCTGCTGGCGACCCCGCTTATGGTTGTCAGAAGCAGAAATAAGCGAATGATGATTGTGGCATTAACCGCTTTGTTGGCGCTGGTGCCTGTTCTTGCCGGTCAGGAGATCCGAGATCGTTTTTTTACTCTCAAGCAATACCAGCAAGATGGCAGTGCAAATTCGCGTTTTGCTAGCTGGACGGCAGCATTTGAGATTGCAAAAGACTATCCGATATTAGGTGCCGGTGTCCGGAACTCGGATATTTTATCTTATCAGTATGGTGCGGATATGGAGGGGAGGACCATTCATAGTATGTACCTGCAGATTGCAGCCGACAGCGGATTTCCTGCATTAGGGTTTTATCTTGCAATAATTTATTTTACATGGTTTTCATTGAGACAATTTCAAAAGCAGCATAGGCATGCGCAATCTTGCAATGAAAAACTGGCTTTTAACATTTCCTGTGGCCTGGAAGTATCGTTAATGATTTTTGTTGTAGGGGCGTTTTTTCTATCACTCGAAAATTTTGAACTTCCATTTTTATTAATTCTTCTATCTTTAAAACTGCCTGCAATGCAACCTAATGAAGATTACACTCAAAGAAGCATAAAAAAAGTAGGGGGCGGCCATGAAAAACCCTCAACGTTTTGAGGAAAATTAGATAAAAATTGAAAACAAATAACTGTTAATTGAAGGATGTTGAACAAAGGCTTTTCAAGGTCAAACAGCTTGTTGCCATGATAATGTGTAATTATTTGATATTAATTAAATTGGGAGCAGGGGTGGGCGTGGTTATTGGAGTTAAGTTTAAACTATACACATGCACGATTGGGTTTGGTTCATAAGAATCTGCCCAGTGATCGGCATGTAGCTGTGTTACGAAAATCCTCTGAGTTGATGGATCATACGCAGCACCGCCAAGTAGCTTTTTCCCCGTAGACGAAGATGTTTCATTTGTAAATGGAAGCGTCAGTGTCCACCGTGCATAAGGGACCACCTCCCAATACTGTTTTGTTCCATTTTTGACAGCCAACAGATCGTTTGCATTATATGCCCAAACTTGAGAAACATAAGGATATCCATGGCCACCTTTATTTGAATCCGTGGGATCATAACACCATAAATCTGAGCCTTCTTTGGTTGTTCCGTGCAGGTTAATGTTTGATGTTCCATACCCATAACAACCCGCAGTTCCTTGCCCATCCATAGTTAAGCCATGATTACCAAAAACAAGAACAGAGTCTGACCCTGAAGGGAATACCGCACCAGCAAGTCCTGTGGACATATTATAGTACAGTGACCCGGTGTCATACGTCCCCAAGGTTTGGTGTGTAGATGGATACCCTGCAAAAATAGTTGCTGGGGCTGGTGTTTGTGTCCCTATCTGATCCGGATCAAAGCCCAACAAACTCGGACCTTGCGACGACCTCCCGATTACAGGAATAGCCCCCTGTCCAGTTAAGGCTGGATAACCAAGGCGTGATTGCCATTCAGACGGGATCAGGCACATATACCCTCCAACCCATCCTGCACTTGAGTTTGACGGATTAAGTGGATTAAGTCCAACTCGTTTAAATCCGCTAAACCCAGAGCCTTCAGTTGTCCAGTTCAAATTAGCCGTAAAGTGTGACAACTGCAAAGATAATCCTTCATCATAATATGGATATGCCGACCCGATCAACTTCCCGTTGTAAACTAGGAAGCCACCAGGCATTCCTCCGTTGGCCACAAACGAAGGCCCAGGATTCAGCCAGTTCCATGTACCACCTGTGATATTTTTTGGTGTCTGTACAGTTGTGGCCACATTCAAGGCATTGATGTCTGTCGAATTAACAGGGGTTGGGATAGATATTTCTATAACATAGTTTTCGGAATTTGTCCCAAGCAGGACAAGAGAGTTCCTTGCGGGGTTGTATGTGACGCCTTGGCCACCTAACCCGAAAGACCATTCTTTCGAGTCGCCCCCTAAGGGTCCAATTGGGACTCTAAATGCCCCCTGGTATGTAAAATTCTGTTGATATAGCAACGTGCCTGCGTGGATTATAGATGCATTAAAAAAAACAACTGAAACAAAAAATAAATTTTTTATTGTGAATATAGATTTGTGGTTCATGAATTCTCCTTTTTTATTTAGATACTTCATTTTTAAATAATGAATATAAATTCGAATATTCATTCGCCATTTTATGGTTTGAATATTTGCTTGTTACCAACGTATAAGCATTAAAAGATAAATATTCTCGTAATTCATGATTAAAGTAATATTTTTTTATCGCATCAACAAGTTCAAGCACGTCATTGTTATGATATAATAATCCTGTTTTGTAATGTTTTATGATATCTCTTGTTCCAGGTATGTCACTTGCGACGATAGGAATTTTTGATGCCATTGCTTCCATGAGACATCGTGGTATGCCTTCAAGAAAAGATGGCAGCGCAAATACATCCATGGATTTTAACAATGAAATGGCGTCGTTTCTGTATCCTAAAAATTCAATTTTATCTTTAATTTCAAGATTGTGAGATAATGAAATCAGATTGTTATTTTCAGGCCCATCTCCAATTATAAATAATTGTACGTTTATGTTATTTGTTGTTAATATTTTCGTAGCTTGGATAAGTAGTTGAATATTCTTTCGTTGTATAAGTTGCCCAATATATCCAATGCGAAAGGAGTTTTTGGATTCAAATTGATATATTGGCTGTGATGCAACTTCATCGATATCAACACCGTTAAGGATTAATTTCAATTTATTTTTAGGGACACATTTGCTGACGCTCTCGAGTAAATCTTCCGACAATGGGCAGACATAATCCATGAAACGAAAGGTAAAGCGGTCGAGAGCTTCATAGAACATGAGTTTCTTGTCGGACTCTTTGCTCCATCCATGTGGTGTGGAAATTATTTTACACCCAGCAAGTCGGGCCGCAACTAATCCAATAATATCGGATTTGTAACCATGGCCATGGACAATGTGAATCTTGTTTTGTTTTAACCAACGCGCAAAACGTATTATCGATAGAGGGTTGAAGGCCCCTCCTGTATAAAACTCCAAGGCGTTCAGTTTTCTTTCTTTAGCAGCAGCAGTAACAGCGCTCTGCTCTTCTGGAGTGTCTGATAAATTAACCAAAGTTGAGGAAAACCGCGATGTGTTCATCGCCCGCATCAATGCGAGGATCCACTTCTCTGCGCCATACAACCCGGAACTTGCGATTAAATGAACTATATTCAAGGTGCGACTTTTCGCTTTTTTCTCTGATCCTGTTGCACAATGAATGATTTCAGGTGATGTCATTTTGTCCGGACGAATTTCATTTTTTTGAACGTCAAGATTTTCCGTTCTTGTTCGAAATACCGATATACATTTTTTCGTAATGTCTTGATATTATGAGTATAAAATATTTGCTTTTTGTCATTTGAGCATCCTATATCAAATACCTTGAAAATCTATCTCCGCCATGGAGGTCCATGGGTTATTGTTGCATTCACGTGTTGCGCGGAATCGTACGTATCTTCCAGTTGTACTTGTAAAGATGGTCTCTTTCAGAGTTGCATTGTTGTCGAATGTACCCGTTAAAACAGGAGTGCCCCAGTTGTTTTTATCATTGCTCACATAGAATTCATAGTTGCACACAGTCCCATTCGTTCCCACTTGTCTTGGCAAGTATCGCAGCCCGTTAAGCGTATAGGTTTTGTTTAAGTCAATTTGAATTTCGTGGGGCGGTGGGGGGGAACTTGTGTGCCAGGCTGTGTGCCATATCGTGCTTGGATTGTTATCAAAAGCGTTCGTGGCGGCTCCATTTTCACCTGTTGTCTCTTGGCTATCGACAAAGATGAGTGACCACGTGCTTTTGCCAGCAGTTGCACCCAGCCACTTAGCTTCTGATGCAGCGATGGTTTGTTGAGTGATCGATGCCCCATTTTTATCATCAACTACCGTTAAGGTGACAGGAATTGACGTTAACGAACTGTATTGATGGCTCACCAATACTCCCTCTCCGAAGTTTCCGTCACCAAAATTCCATGTGTACTTGGTAATCGACCCGTCTTGATCGTATGAGCCGGCGGCATTGAACGTCACAATATCGCCACTCATCGAGTGGGTAAAGGCGGCCACCGGCGGCTTGTTGGCCGCCTGGGCGTCGGTGATGGTCATTTGCTTGAGGCTGCCGGAAAAGGTGGTGGCGGCCATGGTTGGTGAGACCATGGCGGCAAAAAGCAGGGTCAGCGCTGTGGAATGGAGAACCTTGGTGGGCGGGGTCATTGTTTTCATGGTCTGTCTCCCGGGTGCTTCTTTTTACTCGGTCTGGTCAAAGGCTAGGTAGCCTACCGATTCTTCCGGATGGGTGGTTTCCGTATCCTTGGACTGCTCCTCTTCCACCTTCAGTTGCACGCCGGTGGGGGCCGCGTTGTCGGCTCGCAGCGCTGCGGTGTCCGAGTTGTTGTTGGTTTGCATGTCCGCCAGGAAGAGCGGCGCCTGCGCGAAGTCCTGCTGGAAGGGGACCGTGCTCCAGGCGTCGGTCAGGCCGTTGGCTGCCTGGGCGACTTCGTAGCGCAGCGTGCCGATGGTGCCCCGGCCCGGTTCCCAGGCGATGTAGTGGACGGTTTCCTTCACGTGCTGGTTTTTGTTCTTCTCCTGCTCCTTAAAGTAGTAGGCAAAGCTTGCGGTGGTGATCTTCGAGGTCCGGCTGCCGATGGTGTCGATCTCGTTTTCCGAGGCGATCGTGGTCAGCACCACCGGGATGGTGTTGAACAGGCCGCTGAAGCGCACGTTCTGGTTGGTGGGCGTGCCCGCAAAGCTGCCCGCCTCGACGATGGTCCCGTCCGGCAGGGTGGTGCGGCCCTTGTCCATGACCAGGTAGGACACGGTCTCCATCGGGTGCGTGCCG